>Ga0066637_10001820_pt1 | contig 13969 bp, 14 predicted proteins | sample CryGeyCG2014_020_FD_62737 | JGI IMG/M metagenome (GOLD analysis project Ga0066637, IMG submission 62737) | Groundwater microbial communities from aquifer - Crystal Geyser CG08_land_8/20/14_0.20 | ecosystem: Environmental > Aquatic > Deep subsurface > Groundwater | place: USA: Utah: Grand County...
GCCAACTTAGAGGTTTATTTTTCCTTGGTTCAGCCGGGTGATAAAATAATGGCGATGAATTTGGCTCATGGCGGACATCTTACTCACGGCCATAAAGTTAATTTATCCGGCAAAATCTTTAACTTTGTCCATTATGGCGTTAATCAACAAACTCAGTTGATTGATTATGATGAAGTTGAAAAATTGGCAGAAATAGAAAAACCAAAAATAATTGTTTCCGGAGCCACGGCCTATCCCCGCCAAATTGATTTTAAAAAGTTTGGTAAAATCGCGGAAAAAGTCGGAGCAATCAGTATGGCCGACATTGCGCATATTTCCGGATTAGTTATAACAGGAACTCACCCCAGTCCGTTCCCTTTCATTGACATTGTTACCACCACCACTCATAAAACCTTACGCGGTCCAAGGGGCGCGATGATTATGTGCAAACAAAAATACGCCGAAGCTATTGATAAAATGGTTTTCCCTGGCATGCAAGGCGGTCCGCATAATCATACCACCGCCGCTATTGCTGTGGCTTTAAAAGAAGCGTCTCTTCCGTCTTTTAAAACTTATGCCAAACAAATTATTAAAAATGCCAAAGTCTTAGCTCAATCATTAATGGATAATGGTTTAAATCTTGTTTCCGGCGGCACTGATAATCATCTTATTTTGGTTGATTTGGTAAAAAATGAAATCAAAGGCAAAGAAGCTGAAAAAATTCTGGAACAAGTCGGGATTTATGTTAATAAAAATATGATTCCGTACGATCCGGGCACGCCATTTAATCCTTCAGGCATTCGCTTGGGCACGCCGGCTTTAACCACTCGCGGCTTTAAAGAAAAGGATATGGAAATAATCGGCCGCTTGATCGCTCAATCAATTTTGAATTTCAATAAGCCAACGGTTTTACAAGAAATTAAAAAGACAATTAGAAAATTAACATCTCGATATCCTCTTTATCCTCGTTTAAAAATCAATTAAATGCCTATTTTGGACGGGAAAAAAATAGCCAAAGAAATAAAAAAACAGATAGGAAAAAACGTTGCAAAAGAAAACATCAAACCTGGATTAGCAATAATCCTAATCGGGAAAAATCCAGCCTCTTTGGTTTATGTCAAATTAAAAGAAAAAGCCGCTCAACAGCTTGGTTTTTATTTTGAAAAAATCTGCTTATCTTCTTCAATTAATCAAGAAAAAATAATTGAAATCATTAAAAAATTAAACAAAGACAAAAAAATTCACGGCATTATTGTTCAAATACCAGTGCCAAAAAAAATAAATACCAACTTACTAATTGAGGCGATTGCTCCGGAAAAAGATATTGACGGGTTTAATCAAAAATCTTTGTTTGTGTCTCCTGTCTATCAGGCTATTATCAAACTTCTTAAAGCTTGCAAAAAAAATCTGAAAAACAAAAAAGTTCTAATTTTATCAAAAAATCTTGTTTTTGCTCAACCCTTGACTAAAATCTTAAAAACAGGCAAAATTAAATCAGAATTGTTATTAATTAAAAGTAAATTATCTTCTAAAACAAAAAAAGCTGATATTTTAATTGTGGCTTTGGGTAAGCCCAAAATAATCAAACCATCAATGGTCAAAAAGAACGCCATTGTGATTGATGTCGGTTATAATTTAATCAAAAATAAGTCTGTCGGCGACGTTGATCATTCGGTGTCTCAAAAAACGCCATATCTCTCGCCTGTTCCCGGCGGTGTGGGTCCGTTAACCGTAGCCTATTTATTAAAAAACGTTTACTTATCAGCTAAAAAAAATCAAAAATATGTCTAGAATTTTCACTATCGCGCAAATGATTGTTTCTGTCCTCTTGGTTATTGTTATTATGCTTCAGTCGCGAGGCGGCGGTTTGTCAAATTTATTTGGTGGCGGCGGAGAAATTTATCACACTAAAAGAGGATTAGAAAAATTCATTTTTATTTCCACTATTGTTTTGTCTATTTTATTTATCGGGTTGGGAGTCGCCCATTTAATAACCGATTAATAAATTATGTTCGACAAACTCTTAAAAAAATGGCTTAGTTTCATAAAACCATTTTTTAAAAAAGAAGAACACAGAGCCTTTCGGGCGTTTTTTAAAAACAAAATTCCCAGCTTAAAACAGTTAAAATACTTAGGTCGAATTTTAGATAAACAAGAAAAAAAAACGGTTAAAATTCTTTCCGCTGTTATTTTGACTTGTTTGATTGTTTTGATTTTGCGCATTTATTTTTCTATAACAACGCCAATTCCAACTGTCGGCGGAAAATATGTTGAAGGAATTGTTGGAACGACTAAATTTATAAATCCACTTTTAGCGATTGATGACGCTGACCGATCTATTTCCCAACTTATTTATTCCGGCCTATTAAAATACGACGAAAACCTCGCTCTCCAACCAGATTTGGCGAGCGAATTCTTTTTTGACCAAGAACAAAAAAAATATACCTTTTGTTTAAAAGAAAACCTGTTCTGGCACGACGGAGTAAAAATTACCGCTGACGATGTGATTTTTACTCTCACTTTAATCAAAAATCCAGTCCTAAAAAATCAATTTTTAGAGAAACTAAGAGACGTTGAGGTGGAAAAAGTTAACGAAAATTGTTTAAAAATAAAAACAAAAAATTTGTCAAATTTGACGGTTGGCATCTTACCTAAACATATTTGGGAATCAATCCAACCTGAAGAAATCGCTCAATCAAAACTAAACCTAAGACCAATTGGCAGCGGACCGTTTAAATTTGATTCCTTAATAAAAGATAGCGATAACCAAATTAAAATATTCAATTTAGAACAAAACAAAAATTATTATCAAAAAACTTACATTAAAGAAATCGCTTTTAAATTCTATCCAGACACAGAAAGCGCGATGACGGCCTTAAAAGAAAAGGAGATAGATGGCTTAGGTTACATTTCTAAAAAACTCTCCAAACAGGCATTATCGGAAATTAAAAATTTAAAATATTATCAACTCAACTTGCCTTATTATACGGCAATATTCTTTAATCTGCGATCGCCGAAAGATATCAATAAAACAAATTTTCTAAAAGATAAATCAGTCCGCTTGGCTTTATCGTACTTGACTCCAAAACAAGAAATTTTAGAACAAGTTTTTAATCAAGAAGGCGTTATAATTGACGGACCGATTTTGCCCAATTCTCCTTTTTTCAATCAAGGCATAAAAAAATACGAATATAATTCCGCTCTGGCTGCGCAAACCTTGAATCAAAATGGCTGGACTAAAAACACTGATGGATTTTTTGAAAAAGATAAAAAAACTTTGGAAATATCTTTAACCACGGTTGATCAGCCGGATTTTTTGGAAGCGGCTTCAATAATTCAAAAATCGTGGGAAAATATTGGTTTAAAAATAAAACTCATAGTCGTTTCATCCTGCCAAATTAAAGAAATTATAAAAAATCGCCAATTCGAAACTTTTTTATATGGCATTTTGGAAAACCTTAATTTCGACCCTTATCCGATTTGGCACTCATCGCAAATAGAATCTCCCGGGCTTAATTTAAGCGGTTTTAGCTATCGCCGAACTGATGAAATTCTAGAAAAAGCCTCTTTAAGTGAGAATGAGCAAGAAAGAAAAAACTATTATCTTGAATTTCAAAATATTATAAACGATAATCTTCCAGCCGTTTTTCTTTGTAACACCACCTACAGCTATTTAATCAATGAAAAAATCAAAGGGTTGGATACTGTCAACCTAATTCATCCGGCCGATCGCTTTAATAAACTTCAGAATTGGTATATTAAAACCAAGAGACAATTTAACAAAAATAATAATAAATAAATTGATTTTGGCCAGAGTGGTGAAATTGGCAAACACGTACGGTTCAGAGCCGTATGCCGAAAGGCTTGTGGGTTCAAGTCCCGCCTCTGGCATTAAAACAAAATTAATTTGACAAATAACTTGCCGTCTTAACAACAAACCAAATGGAAAATCATATCAATGAACAAAGAAAACCATGGATAATATGTTTTGAGTGCGGAAAAACCATAGAACAAGGAGATGCTATTTACCCCATCAGAAAAGAGGGTATACTCTGTGAAAAATGCAATAAAAATAGAGAAAAGATGCGTCAAATCGAGATTGATTTTGATTCTTCAGATAAAAAATAAGTTTGAATAAATTTCAGGTTAATAATAAAAAAAAGGCGCAAAATTTATACCTTTTTTTAAAATTGTGAAGGGGTTTAACCACTAAACTGTGATGAACCAACCCACCAAGCTTCCCAAACTTCAACCCACTAAACTTTTTATCTCAGACTTTCATAATAAAAAGTTATAGAGAGCCACTCAAGTGGCTCTCTATATTATTTTTTACCCTCCTTTTTTCTCTAACTTACCGCCTCTAACTCTCTGACGGTTTTAGGAATCAGACGATTGTTGAGATCGTCGTTCCTTTTTAAAAGATTATCCTTCTTTCTTTGGCCCAAAGGCTTTTTTAGTTTTCTTTTTATAGCAATCACTTCATTGCCATAATTGACCAGCCTCTGAGCAAGATCAGTGCTTTTCTTCATTCTACTTCTCCTTTTTTGAACTTTTGATTTTAAAAAACTTCGGAACGCAGCCGAAGTTTTCCTCTATGAAATTTAAGCCGCGAAAATTTATTCAACCAAAGTAGTCAACCAAAAAAATAGGTCGGCTAATTAAATTGAAATTAATTTTCTTTGCGGTTATTTTCATACAAAACTTATAATACAATATATCTTAAATTTTGTCAAATATAAATCTTACTTTTGAGCGATTAGTGTTAAGTTGTATCCTTTGAATTGATTGCTCTTTTTCCCCTTTCTTGTGTAATAAGAATCAATGATTTTAAAACCGCTTTTTTTAAATAATTTTATCAATTCTCTTCTGGTAAAAATATAATGATAGCGTTTTACAACCACGCTGTGATTGTCTCTGGATTTAAAAGAAATAAAAACATTTCTAAATCCAAAAAGAATTTTCCATATTTTATATTTCTTTATGAGTCTTGGCTGCCAAAGATTCCAAACCGTGCAAATAAAATATCCGCCCGGTTTTAAAAAATTATAGCAATCTTTAATTACTTTTAATTGTATTTCTCTGCTTGGCAGATGATGTAAAACCGCAATTGAGAAAACAACATCGAATTCATTTTGCGAAAACTTATTTTTTAGATTAAGCGCGTCTCCGACAATAAAACTCTGTTTGGAATTTGGAATTTGGAATTTGGAATTTAGTCTGGCTATCTCAATCAATTCTTCTGACTGATCAATGCCAATATATTCAATGTTTTTATTTTTAAACAACTCGTATAATCGTCCATTACCGCAGCCTAAATCCAAAATCTTATCCCCTTCTTTGGTATACGGTTTAAAATCTTCAAATTCAAACCAAAGGTTGCGTCTGGTTTGTGAAAAACCAAGAGCCAATTCATTCCAATCGCTTTTATTCTTTTCCAAAATCTCTTTTATTTTCTCTCGTTTCATAATCTTTATTCTAACAGAAAATTCATCTTGATAAAAGGGAATAATTATGTTAATATTATAAATAGAAAAACAAGGAGGAAAAAAATGAAAAAGAGAATTATTTTCTTACTCTTAATCGCCATAACGATTGTTATGGCGCAAGAACAAAAAGAAAATTTCGTTCTTAAAAGAAAATGGATAAAGAACGAAAGTCTCTCCAAAGATTTTGTTGCCAAAACCGACGCCAGCATAACAATGGTTTTGGCGCAAGAGAAAGAAGATCCCGCTCTTGAGAGAGAGTGGATTGAAGATCAGATCTTAGCCAATCTTAAACAAAACGCTAAGACTGACACAAGCTTTCTCTGTAAAGAGATAAGTGCTGTTGAAGCTCAAGAAATTCTTGATTTTCTTGGACTTCAAATTCAAATCAACGGCGTATTTGAGGACGGCGAATTCATAAAGTGGTTTTTCGCCTCTAATCTTCAAAAAAAATATTTGATAGCCTTTGACTATCTTGCTGTTGATGCAAAAGGAGAATTATATTGGCGTGTAATAAATGCGCCCGAATGGACAAACGAGACATATAATTATCTCGTTTCAGGTCCGCCAACTTTTTTGAGAGTTTTAAAGTACCGTTAAAAAAGCGGTACTTTTATTTTTAAAAAACAAAATTTCTGTTATAATATGAAAATAGATTGGTAATTGGAACTCATCTTCAGTCTCTGGCGGAGGCAAAAGAGATTGGAATAAAATAAAAGATAAAAATGGGAAAACAAAAATTCAAAACAAAAATATCCACCAAAGACGGAAATCAAACCGACAAAATTAACATTTTAGTCAAAAAATTGGCTAAACAAAAACCAATTGATTTTGACGATTGGACAAAAATAAAACAAAAATTTATTTCTGAATTAAAAATGCCGCCAGCATCTACAACCGATATTCTCAAATCTTATCAAATGTTAAAAAGAGACAAAAAAATAAAAATAAATGATTTTTTGGAACAAAAACTTAAAAAAAAACCGGTGCGTTCCTTGTCTGGAGTAACCGTAGTGGCTGTTTTAACTAAACCATGGCCATGTCCCGGACATTGCCTTTATTGCCCCTTGGAAAAAGGCATTCCTAAAAGCTATTTATCGGGCGAACCGGCGGTAGAAAGGGCTAAGGCTCTTAATTATAATCCTTTTCTTCAGGTTAAGAAAAGGATTGAAATGCTTGAACAAGGCGGACATCCGACAGATAAAATAGAACTGATCGTAATTGGAGGCACTTGGTCTTATTTGCCAAAAAAATATCAAACCTGGTTTATTAAAAGATGTTTTGAGGCGGCAAACGACATAAGAATAAAAAATAAAAAATCAAAAATAAAAAATAAAAATCTAAGTGATTTACAAAAAATCAACGAGACGGCCAAACATAGAATTATTGGTCTTACTTTAGAAACAAGGCCTGATTATATTGACCCAAAGGAAATAAAAAGGATGCGAGAATTGGGTTGCACTCGGGTGGAGTTGGGAATTCAAATAACCGACGATAAAATTTTAGAAAAAAATAAACGCGGGCACGGAATTAAGGAAATTATTAAAGCCACTGAATTTTTGAAAAACGCCGGTTTTAAAATCTGTTATCACCTAATGCCCGGTCTTTACGGCTCCTCGCCTAAAAAAGATTTTAAAAAATTCAAAGAAGTTTTTACCAAACAAGACTATCAGCCGGATATGATTAAAATTTATCCCTGTGTGGTAACCAAGGGTTCAATGTTGTATAAATTGTTTAAAGAAAAAAAATATAAACCTTATGGAAATAAACGATTAACTAATCTTTTAATAAAAATAAAATTGATTGTTCCTCCTTATATTAGAATTAACCGCTTAATTCGCGATATTCCGGCTTGGCAGATTCAGGGCGGAAACAAAATTTCCAACCTAAGAGAGTTGGTACAAAAAAAAATGAAAAAATCCGGACAATCTTGTCAATGTATTCGTTGTCGCGAAATTAAAGGAGAAAAAATAAAGATTGAAAATCTGAAACTCGTTCAAAGAGAATATCTCGCATCCAATGGAAAAGAAATATTTTTATCTTTTGAAGATGTTAAAAAAAATAAAATCGCAGCTTTTCTAAGATTGCGACTTCCTTTTGTAAAAAATAACTTTATAAAAACACTTAACAAAGCCTCTCTCGTTCGCGAAATTCACACCTATGGCCAACTGATAGAAATTAATCAAAGAAACAAAAAAGCAATTCAACATCTTGGTCTTGGAAAAAGATTAATGACTAAAGCTGAAGATATCACTAAAAAAAATAATTATAAAAAAATAGCGGTTATCGCCGGTGTCGGCGTCCGCCAATATTATCGCTCTCTTGGTTATAAGCTGAAAAATACGTATATGATAAAAGAACTATAGATAGTAAATTGTAAATAGTAATTGGTAAATAGTAATCTCCAAAATGTCTAATTTCTAATAAATTTTAAACCCTTTCGCCAACCAGTTCAGGACCCTAAACGACTAATAAAATCCAATCTCCAATTCACAATTACCCAGCCCATCTTTATATAATCCCAATTACCCAATCCCCAAATACCCATACTCTATTTCTTCAGCCAGCGACGATTTTGCCTAACTAGATATTTTTTTGCCAAACGCGGACTTTCCATTAAATCCTTAACAATCCTTTCCATTCTCATCCCCTGAGAACCCTTAACTAAAATCAAATCACCCGACTTGATTCGATTGTTTAAAAATTCTTCCACGCCCAAAATATTACTAAAACTTAAAATATTCTCAGAATTAAATCCGCCATCTCTGGCGCCCTTAGCTATATTCTGCGATTCAGAACCGACAACTATTAAAAAATTTGAATTAGATTGAGCAACCTTCTTCCCAATTTCATAATGAGCTTTCTGGCTAATTTCACCCAATTCCAACATATCTCCCAAAACCAGCCACTTATTATTATGCTGGTTTATTTTTATCTTTTCTATTGTATCTAAAGCTGATTTAACCGCTTCTGGCGATGAATTATAAGTATCGTCTATAATCAAACTATTTTTTATACCCCGAATTAAAGACATTCTTCCAGACAATGGTTTATAATTATTTAAATAAAAAATGGTGTCTATTAAATTCTGACCTAGGGCTATTGCCACGGCTAAAGCGGATAAAGCTGAATAAACTTGACTAAAACCAATTGTTTTCGGCAAAAAAACCGGCACCACGTTACCCTGATAGCTCATTTTAAAACGTAAACCATTGATCTCTAATCCATTTTCGCTAAGTTCTTGATCAATCTCCAAACCTATGGCTCTCAAGTCAGCTCCTTCAGAAAAACCAAAAGTTATAACCTTAGCTGCTGTTTTTTTGTATAAACTCTTTGTTCTTTCGTCGTCATAATTCAAAACCGCCCACCCATCAAAGGGTAAAGACGTGATAAGGGTTTGTTTTTCCTTTAAAATATTCTCTATGTTCTTAAAAAACTCTATATGAGCTACGTTAACTGCGGTTAGAACGCCAATTTTACAAGAAACAATTTTTGTCAAATATTCTATGTCGCCAGGCCTATCGGCGGCCATTTCCAAAATTAAAATATCAGGATACGATTTTGCTTTAAAAATTATTTTTATCAGCGCTAAAAAAATCACGCCAAACCAACCAATCACACTACCTTCCGGCGACGGTAATCCTAAAATAGTCAAAGGCACGCCTATTTCATTATTATAATTTTTCGCGCTTTGTCTGATTTTGAATTTATCTTTCAGGACAAGAGCAATGGCTTCGCGCGTAGACGATTTGCCAACGCTACCAGTTATACCAATAATCAACGGTTTATATCTTCTAACTGTTATTTTTGCCAAATAAGCCAATATTTTTTGTAAAAATTTTAAAAACATAAATATAAAAATATAAAATCCAAATAACAAATTTCAAATAATAAATATATCAAATCCCAATTCCAATCCCCTGTTCTCTATTTGGCACTTAAAATTTATCGTTTTTAAATCAATTAATATCTGTTTAGAATTTTAGATTTCGTCCGCCATCCGCCTCCGCCAGTTGGCGGATGGCGGAGCGGATTAAAATTTGTTTGGAATTCGGTGATTGAACTTTGGAATTTTTAGCGCGCTCTATCGTTTTCATGTTTTTATATTCTTCTGTTCTAATGTTCTGACGTTCTAATGTTTTTCCGTTTCCATTCTTTTTCTATTATTCTATTCTAAATTCCAAATTCCATGTTCTAAATTCAAAATTCCCTATTTGTCCGGCGGAATGTTATAATAGTTTAAGATATGTTCTGTAACCAAGCTGAAAATCGGCGCGGCCGTTGAATCGGCAAATTTTTCTTTTTGAGGATTATCTAATTTCACCAAAACAACAAATTTCGGATCAGTGGCCGGGGCAAATCCAACAAAAGAATGTATAACTTCGTCTGAATAACCGCCATTACTTCTGGGCACTTGTGCTGTACCGGTTTTCCCCGCGACGTAATAATTTTTAACCTTAGCTCTCTGTCCGTAACCACCCTCGCAAGTAGAAACCATTATTGAATTAATAGTATTGGCGGTTGACGGAGAAACAACTTGACGAATAAACTCTGGTTGATGATGAATGATTTCTCCATTCTTGATAAAAGAGTCTACCACATAAGGCTTCATTAATTTGCCCTGATTGGCAATGGCCGCTATAGCGTTAATCATTTGAATCGGCGTTACACTTATCCCTTGCCCAAATGAAGCCGTAGCTAAATAAATTTCTTGTTTCTTGTCTAGGTTATCTATATTTCCCGCCGCTTCGCCGATCAATTCTATACCGGTCAAACCCCCAAAGCCGAATTTTTTTAAATAGTTTCTAAAATATGATCGACCTAACGATTGGGCGGCAAAAATAGCTCCGGTGTTAATTGATTTCTCTAAAACAACGCTCATTGTTTGTGTTCCGTAAGAACGATCATTGGCGTTACGAATTGTTTTTCCGTCTAAATTAACATAACCATAATCGTAGTAAGTAGTCTGAGGAGTAATTTTTCCCGCATCAAAAGTGCTGGCTAAAGTAATCACTTTAAAAATTGAACCGGGCTCATAAACAGAATCAATTCCGGAATTTTTAAACAAAGAAACGTTGTCGACGTCGTAATATTTGTTTGGATTAAAGTCCGGTTTATTACAAAAAGCCAAAACAGCGCTTGTTTTCGAGTCTAAAACAATTATCGTGCCGGCCGAAGCCTGATATTCTTTTAAAGCACCTTCCAATGTCTTACATATAAAAAACTGAATTGATCGATCAACCGTCAAAACCAAATCAATGCCGTCTTCTACTTCTTTTATAACGTTTTGGTTTGAAGACAAAGAGTCTTCCGAAGAACTATTACTAACCAAACCCGATTGACCAGATAGTTCTTGGTTAAAAAATTCCTCCAAACCATATTGACCATTCTCTTGAGAACACTGGGACGAATCGCAATTTTTTGGCAAACTTACAAACCCGACTAATTGACTGAAAATTTCTCCTTCTGGATAATAACGTTGGGGCACGACTTCAAAATTAACACCGGCTAATTTAAGATTTTCAATTTCTCTCATTTCTTCCGCACTAATCCTTTTTTTTAAAATTTCATAAAAATCTTTTTTTTGATAAACCTTTCTCAAAACCTCTTGCAGTTTTTGATTTTTTTGATTCTCTTCCGCAACTATTATTTTTTGTCCTTGTTGCTGAGGAGACTTTTCCAAACCCAAGTCAAGGTAGGGCGATATTTTATCAAGCCACTCGTCCGGGCTTATTTCTGAACGAATAATTTCTGCCGGAGAAATGATTAGATTATAAGTATTTTCGTTAATGGCGATTGGATATAACTTTCCGTCATCCTTAATAAAAATCTTGCCCCGCTTAGCCGGGACTAAACTTTCTGTTTTTTTTTCAACATAAACAGCTGAGCCCAAAAAATTGTGATGCAAAACCTGTAATTCAAAAAGCCGACCAATAATTAGAATACCAAAGACAAAGATAATCCCAATAATTATTTTTAGGCGGATTTGCATAAATATTTTAGCCGAACCAATTATTTTTGGGCCAATGATCCGGTAGCTGGGATTAAATAATCAAATTGATCGACTTTCACCATTTCTAAATTTTTATAATTCGCTTCAAAATAAGCAATTGAACTCATCTCAGCGGTCTTCTTGTTTAAATATTCATTTTCAACCGTGATTGATTTTAACTCATTTTTTAACTCCTTAATTTTAAAATAATGAGAAGCGCTAATATTAGCCTGCCACACACAAACAGAAAAAATTGCCAACAGTAAAAACAAACCTGAACAATTTAATAAAAAAATATTAGTCTTAATTTTTTTTACTAAATTTGATTTTGAAATTTTTTGAATAAGTGTCATATTTTTATTTTACTTCCGCCGCTCTTAGTTTGGCGCTTCTTGATTTCTTATTTTTACCAATTTCTACATTACTTGGAACGATTGGTTTTTTTGTTAAAATATTTAATCTTTGCTTCTGCTCTCTAAAAAAATTTTTGACTATTTTGTCTTCTAACGAATGGTAGCTGATAACTACTAACCGCCCTTTTGGCGCTAAAATTTCTAAGGCCGAGCTTAATCCTTCTTCTAATGCTTCCAATTCTTTATTGACGCAAATTCTTAAAGCTTGAAAAACTCTGGCTAAACTTTTAATGTGAAAATATCTTCCTAATGATTCTTTAACGATGTCGACCAGTTGACTGGAAAAAATTATCTCTTGTTTTTGTCTTTCCCAAACTATCTTTTCGGCAATTCTCTTATAAAATCTTTCTCCTCCGTAATTTTTAAAAACTTTTGTCAAGTCGTCTTTTGAAAAATGATTTACTATCTCGGTCGCGGTTACGGTTTGAACTTCAGGATTAAACCTCATGTCCAATTTCTCTTGTCGCATAAAACTGAACCCCAGCCCGCTCTCTTCTAAAAGCTCTGACGATAAGCCGAGGTCAAAAAGAATTCCATCAACCGGATAAAAATTATTTTTTTTAACAAGCTCTTTTAGATTAGAAAAATTTCCACAAACGAAATTAATTTTAGAATCAATAATTCTCTCTTTTAATTTCTGAACAGCTAAAGGATTCGCATCTATAGACAGAATTCTTCCTTGATTAATGTTTCCTAAAATCTCCAAACTATGTCCGCCGGCTCCGGCAGTGCAATCAATAAAATTTTTATTTCCCTCGGGATTAAGGTATTCTACTGTTTCTTTTAAAAGAACTGGAACGTGCATATTTAAACGCCTAATCCACCTAAAGCTTCTGCTATTTCCGAACTATCTTGTTCTGATTCTTTTTTATATTTTTCCCATTTTTCTTCATCCCAAATTTCTATTCGATTATATAATCCAGCAACTACCACTTTTTTGCCTATTTGAGCATATTGTTTAAGATAATCCGGCAAATTAATTCTCCCCTGCTTATCAGGGTCTGCGTCCATGGCTCCGGCCAACATTAAACGAGCGATCGTTCTTGGCTTTGATTGACTAATTGGCATTTCAGATAATTTAACGGCTAATTTTTCCCATTCCTTTTTGGGAAACAAAAAAAGGCACGCATCCAAACCTCTGGTCACTACCGCGCCCTTTGTTAATTCTGTTCTAAATTTAACCGGCAAATTCAGCCGATTTTTATTATCTATATTGTAGTGATATTCACCGATAAACATATCTGTTTAAATTTTTAGATAAATTATCATAATTTAGGCATTTGAAGTTATCCACTATTCTTCTCACTTATCCCCACTTTTATCCACAATTGTCCACGACAAAAGTATTATAAACCATTTTCTCCCACAGTGCAACTCTCTACCTGTGGATAACTTCTAAGTCAATTTATTAACTCTCAGTCTTGTATTATTTTCTTTTGTTATAAAATAAATTATAGGAAAGGAGGTGATAATATGAACGAAAAAATCCATGTCGATTTTAATTACGGTTCAACAATGAATGATTTCATGAACGGCGTCAAAAAAACATTAGTTCAACAGGATGACTTTGCCGGCATTGGCGGGCACGAGCCACAAAATCAAAACGGACACGGAGAACATTCCCAAACCAGCATTGGAATGAAAGACAACATAACGATTAATTTCCGTGAACTTCTTAAGCCGTAATTACGACTAAAAACTAAAAGCGTCTCGCAAGGGACGCTTTTAAAATTATTACTTTATAATTTTTTCTGTTGACTTTCTATTTATCAAAAAAGTTTTTGAAGTTTAAACATTTTTGCGCAATGGCCAATTCTTCGTCGGTTGGAATCGCTAAAATTTTTATTGATTTGGATAATAATAAATCTTGGCAGACGTTCTGACGGGTATAAGGGTTTCCGGCGCCAATCGCGCCGGTAAAAACAATAGCTTGAACTTTTCCCAAAATACCAAGATAAGCGCCGATATATTTTTGTAAACGATAAACAAAAATATCAAAGCCCAGTCTGGCAAGTTTGTCTTTTCTTTTAACAGCCGATAAAAGTTTTAAAAAATTATCAAAACCGGTTAAACCCTTAATGCCTGATTCTTGATTTAATAAA
>Ga0066637_10001821_pt1 | contig 13968 bp, 9 predicted proteins | sample CryGeyCG2014_020_FD_62737 | JGI IMG/M metagenome (GOLD analysis project Ga0066637, IMG submission 62737) | Groundwater microbial communities from aquifer - Crystal Geyser CG08_land_8/20/14_0.20 | ecosystem: Environmental > Aquatic > Deep subsurface > Groundwater | place: USA: Utah: Grand County...
AGCGGAATGTTCTTTGGGATTTTACGGGCTGGTGGCGGAATTGGTAGACGCGACGGACTTAAAATCCGTTGGCCGCAAGGCCTTGCGGGTTCGAGTCCCGCCCTGCCCATGACAATAGAGATTAGAAAATAGAGATTGGAAATTGGGAATTAGGCAGGGAAAAACTCCTTACAACTCTGTCTGCTGACCACTAACCCCTCGCCTCTAACCTCTTTTTTTAACCTTGACCTGCCATTTACGGGAGACAATACATGGGGATAGTACCGGAAGGCGTAAAACTTTTAGCGGTCGGCACGGCCGGCTTGCTCGCTTCTGTTTTTTTGAGTATATATTCAAAGTGGCTGGGTATTCCTTTGTTGACCGTTTTTTTTATTTTTACGGTTTTTTCGATGTATTTTTTCAGGGATCCTCTCAGGGACAGGGCTTTCGCCCAGGATCAGATCGCTTCTCCCGCGGATGGAACGATTCTTTCCATAAGACAGGAAGAGCGGGAGGGGATAGTGGTGATAAGAATATTCCTCTCCATCTTCAACGTACATTTGCAGCGCGCTCCGATAGCCGGGAAAATCGCCAAAATAAAGTTTACCCAGGGCAAATTCGCCATAGCTTATAAGCCGGAAGCGAAGGACAATCAGAGAAATCTCATCAGGATAGAAGGCGAGAAGGGCCGGGCCGTGGAAGTGGAGCAGATCACCGGGGCCATAGCCAGGAGGATAGTTTCCTACGTGAAAGAAGGGGAGAGCGTGGACGCTTCCCGGAAAATAGGAATGATCTATTTCGGTTCCCAGGTGGCGTTGTACCTGCCCAAAGACGTCAAACTCCTGGTAAAGGAAGGCGACAAGGTCGCGGCGGGCGAAACTGTAATAGGGGCATGGTGAAAAATATGCAGGAAGCGAACGTCGAAAGGCGTATAAACATGGAGAAGATAAAGAAAACTGGCGCTCTGGTCCTGCCCTCGATATTTACGCTGGCCAATATGGCTTTCGGCTTTTTTTCCATACTTTCCAGCTCGAATAAGGAATATCTTTTAAGCTGCTATTTCCTCATAGGCGCCTATTTCATGGATATGCTGGACGGCAGGATAGCCAGGCTGGTGCACGGGGAAAGCGATTTTGGCATAGAATTCGATTCCTTTTCCGACTGGCTTTCTTTCGGCATCGCGCCCGCTTACCTGATGTATCATTTCGCCCTGAAGGATTACGGTTTCTGGGCCTATCCCGTGGCTTTTCTTTACGTGCTTTGCGGGGCGCTGAGGCTGGCCAGGTTCAATCTTAAATCCCTTTTCGGGGAACCCTCTAAAAAATATTTCCAGGGCCTGCCCATACCGGGCGCGGCCGGGATAATAGTCTCTTTCGTTCTTTCCTACAGCATACTGGAAGGCGACGGCGCGGCCAGGAATATCCCGGCGATAATGAGGCAGATGCCTTTCGTGTACGGGATATTCCCCTTCGTCATGATAGCGATCTCGCTGCTGATGGTCTCCTCGGTGCCTTACGCCGCTTTCAAACAGAGGGGGCTTTTCAAGCCGAATTCCCTCTCCGGCATAATAATAATCGTTTCGGTGATCTCCCTGATAGTGGCTTATCCCCAGAACTCGCTTTTTCTTTTCTTTTCCATCTACGCGCTGTCCGGCATCATACTTTGGATATATAAGTCGATTTTCCCGGAAAAATTCGAATAATTCAAGGCAGAACGAAGGCGCATAGGCGCACAGTGACAAAGTGAATAAGGAATTCCCTGAAAACTTTGTGCCTTTGCTACTCTGTGCCTTTGGACCTTTGCCTCTTATATCTATTGTTTTCTCGGGAACAGCGGCTCTATCTTTTTGGGCTCCACGTCCGCGGCCCGCGGCTTGCCTATGGCCAGGTGCATGTGCATTTTCGCCGAAGTGTCCGGCATGAACGGATAGAGCCAGCTGGAGATCAGCCTCAGGCACCAGACCATTTCGTGCAGGAACGATTTAAGTTTTTCCGGGTCGGTCTTGGCCATGACCCAGGGCTTTTCCGTATCCACCTTCTTGTTAAGGACGGAAACCGCTTTCCAGATCTTGTCCAGAGCGGAGCCGAACTGAAGATTCTCTATGTCCGCGTCTATTCCTTTCTGCACGGCATTCATCTCTTCGAGGAGGGGGGAGGGCCCGGGTTTTTCCGGCATTTCGCTGTCCAGGTATTTGTTTATCATGTTCACTGTCCTGGAAAAAAGATTTCCCAGGTCGTTGGCCAGCTCGCTGTTGTAGCGCTGTTTCAGCGAGTTGTTGGAGAAATCCCCGTCCTGGCCGAAAGGCACTTCCCTGAAAATGAAATATCTGAGAGGGTCCAGCCCGTATTCCCGCACCACGTCCTCGGGATTGACGATGTTTCCCCGGGATTTGGACATTTTTTCGCCGTCCACTGTCCACCAGCCGTGCGCGTAGACCTTTTTGGGAAGCGGCAGGCCCAGGGCCATGAGCATGGCAGGCCAGATCACGGCGTGAAACCTGTATATTTCCTTGCCCACCAGTTGGACGTCGGCGGGCCAGGTCTTGTCGAATTTTTCGTTTTTATTCCCGAGTTCGAAGCCGGCGCCCGTGATGTAGTTAAGGAGGGCGTCGAACCAGACGTAAATGGTGTGCGCCGGGTCGGAAGAGATCTGTATTCCCCAGGCGACCCTGGTCCTGGAAACGGAAATATCTTTCAGCCCGCCTTCCACGAAACGGAGTATCTCGTTGGCCCTGTAGGCGGGGGAGAGGAAGCCGGGATTGTTCTTGTAATATTCAAGGAGCGGCTTTTCATATTTCGAAAGCCTGAAAAAATAGGTTTCTTCCCGCACTTTTTCCGCGTTTTTTTTATGGACCGGACATTTGCCCTCGACCAGTTCGCTTTCGTCGAAAAAATTTTCGCAGGAGGAACAGTAAAGCCCCTCGTATTTGCCTTTGTAAACCTCGTCGTCCTTTATCAGTTTTTCGAAGATCAGCTGGACCTGTTTTACGTGCGCGGCGTCGGTGGTCCTTATGAAGTTGTCGTAGTCTATGTGAAGGGTCTTCCAGAGATTGCGGAAATCCCGGGCCACGTCGTCCGCCCATTTTTGCGGCTCTATGCCGTGGAGCCTGGCGGTTTTTTCTATGTTGCTGCCGTGCTCGTCGGTACCCGTCTGAAAAAAAACCTCTTTTTCCCTGCTCCTGAGATACCTGGCCAGGACGTCGGCCGCTATGGTGGTGTAGGCGTGGCCTATATGCGGTTTGGAGTTGACGTAGTAAAGAGGCGTGGTTATGTAATATTTTTTCATTGTCGGTCTCCGGTGTTAAAATCAAAATCATAATGCCTGGAGTATTCTATCAGCGCCAGTTCGCAGACTATTTTGGGCGAAATGTTCTGGTCCAGGTATTTTATCAGGTGCAGGTTTTTCCTTATCAGGGCCGCCGCGTCCTGCATCGCTTTCTCGTTCCCGGCCGAAAACCTTTTCCCGTAAAGGTCATTGGTCAGAAGCTCCAGCAGGAGCCTGGCATTGGCCCTGACCTCGTAGAGTTCCCTGCCGAGCGCCGAGGTTATGAGAAAAGGGGAGAGTTCCTTCACCTGCGACTTTTCCCGTATTATGGAAATGAGATTTCTGAAGTCCATCGCCTTTTTGACGGAGCCGCCGGAAAGCCTGGCCAGGGACGAGGCCTGGGCGTAGTCTATGTCCAGCGAGCCCAGTATCTTTTCCATTTCCTGGTCGGAAAGACGGTTGAATTTGACCGTCTGGCAGCGGGAAAGGATGGTGGACAGAAGGGAGTTCCTGTTGGAAACTACGAGGATGATTATATTGTCCTCGGCCGGCTCTTCCAGGATCTTAAGGATGGAGTTCTGGGCTTCTATCGTCATAGTGTCGGCGTCGTCTATTATGAAGATTTTCTTCGGCGACAGGATGGGGCGGGAGCGGGCCAGTTTTATCATTTCCCTGATGGAATCTATCTTCAGCGATTTCTGCTTCTCGACTTCCTCGTCCAGGAGATTGGCCTGGAAAAAGCGGTCTATCACCCTTACGTCCGGATGTACGCCCTTGTCTATTTGTTTGCAGGAGGGACAGCTTCCGCAGGCGTCTCCGTCCTGTTCTTTTCCCGGTTCGCTTGCACAGGCGAAAAGCGAGGCCGACGCCTCGCGGTCGTGCGAGCAGTTTATGGCCTTGGCACACTGGAACGCCACGCGGAATTTGCCCACGCCCTCATCGCCGTAAAAGATCAGCGAGGAGGGGATCCTGCCGCCGGTGATGAACTTTTTCAATTCGGAGATGGGGCCCGAGTGCCCCGTGATTTCGGAAAAACTCATATTTTCACCCCGTTTGGGAATTCCGCGCTAAGCGGCGCTTTTTTAAAAACTGTCACACTATTCTCCTTTCAGATCTGAGATTTCCAACGTGTCCGCCTAAAGCGGACGGGGTTCATTTTTTTTATTATGGCGTTTCTTATGGCCGAACTTATTTCGCCTATTTTACCGGTGGCGTCTATTTTTAGTATGTTCTTTTCCTTTAAGGCGATCTTTCTGTAAGCGGTGTTGACCCTGCGTCTGAAAGCGTTGTTTTCTTTTTCTATCCTGTCCGGAGTTTCCTTGATGAAACCGAGTCTGGTCCTCCGCCTTTTATCGAATTCCGAATCGGGCATTGTAAAGACTATGTTGAGGTCCGGTTTAAGACCGCAGGTCGCTATACGATTGAGTTTTTTTATTATTTCAAGGCCTATTTTCCTGCCGTAACCCTGATAGGCTACCGTGGCCATGGTAAACCTGTCGGAGATCACTATTTCGCCTCTTTTAAGCGCCGGCAGGATCTTTTCCGCGGTGTGCTGTGCCCTGGCCGCCTCGTAAAGGAAAAGCTCCGCGAGGGCCGTTATGAAATTTTTCGGGTTAAGAAGCAGTTTCCTTATCTCTTCGGAAAGGCGGGTTCCGCCCGGCTCCCTGGTCATGAGAACCTTCTTATTCCGGTTTTCAAACCATTCTTTCAAAAGGTCGGCTTGCGTGCTTTTTCCCGAACGGTCGGGGCCTTCGAGTACGATGAAAAAACCTTTTTTTGCGGCCATAGTCAGGGTATATCTTATTATTTTTGGATTAAATAGGCAATTTGCCTGCCGTTCCGCGGAGAAAACTGAGATAAAAAACCCGCCGTTCGGGAAACGGCGGGTTTTAACGGTTAAAACTTACGGCTCAGGAACACTGCGAATAGCCGCAGTCGTGGCAGGTGGGGCCTGAGCAGCCCGACTCGAAGCTGATATTCGAGGAATAACATTTCGGACAGTACTGTGTCTTCGTCACTTCCCACAACTGGAGCTTCTCGTTCTTCGCCGGGTCGCTGTCGGAATTAAGAAAGCCGGTCTTCTTCAGATGGTCCCTGAGGGCTATCGCTATGCCGTGCGGCACGGAATTGACCCGGCCTTCCCCGAGCCCGAAAGGCCTGTCGCCCTTGACGGAATTGAGGTGCTTTATTATTTTTACCGGGTTTCCGCCGGTTTCCAGGTATTTGGAGAGCAGTATTCCTATCAGCGCGGTAAGGCCGCTTATTTCGGTGCCGAGCGGGGGGATATTTGTGAAAACCTGGAAAGGCCCGTTCTCGTTGTAATTTATGTGTATGTGCAGGGGGCCGTAGCCGGTCTGGATCTGGTAATACTGAGAAGAAACTCCGAAAGACGCGGTCTTCTTCTTCTTCGTTTTGCCCTGTTCGGAAGAGATGTTAAGGACCTGCTGGCTCTTGCAGCCGTCCCTGTAAACCGTTATCCCCTTGCAGCCGAGCTTATAGGAAAGCAGGTAGCAGTTTTTTACGTCTTCCACCTTGGCGTTGGAGGGGAGATTTATCGTCTTCGAGACCGCGTTGTCCGTGTAATCCTGGAAGGCCGCCTGCGCCTTGAGATGGTATTCATAGGTGACGTCGTGGGCGGTGGGGAAAAGGTCCTGTATTTTCTGGGGTATTTCCTTTATCCCTTTTATGGATTTATGGTTCTCCTCTATCTTTTTCCAGAGGGCCTTTTCATCCAGGCCGAAATAATCGTGTTCCGCGGCTATTTTCTTAAAAAGCGTGTTAACCTCGGAAAAAGTGTCCTTTATGTCGGGTGCCGCGCCGTTTTTCATGGCGTCGAGAGCCTTCGCGTTATACCTGGTGTAGGCTATGGCGAAAAAGGGCTCTATGCCGCTTCCCTGCAGGCCGGCCGCTATCGCGATGGTCCCGGTAGGGGCTATGGTGGTCCTGGCCGCGTTCCTGGGCCTGGCGTCCAGCCCCCTGAAGTTCTTGCTTTCCCTGTCGTAGATGGAGTTTTTCCAGTTCTGAAAAATGCCCCTTTCCACGGCCAGCTCTTCCGAGTAATGCAGGGCTTTTTCCTGGACGAATTTCATCACTTCTTTGGCTTTCTCGAGTCCTTTGGGGCTGTCGTAGGCTGCGCCTAGCTTTACGGCGGTTTCCGCCCAGCCCATAACTCCGAGGCCTATTTTTCTGTTCGATTTCACTATCTTTTCTATTTCCGGAAGAGGGTAATTGTTAACCTCTATGACGTCGTCCAGAAATCTGACGGAAAGTTTTATGGTCTCTTCGAGGGCTTTCCAGTCCATCTCGCCTTTGGTCAGGTCGCCTTTGACGAAATTGGCTATGTTTATGGAGCCGAGATTGCAGGATTCCCAGGGCAGGAGAGGCTGTTCGCCGCAGGGGTTGGTGCTTTCCACCTGTCCGACGGCCGGAGTCGGATTTGAGAGCGTGTCGTTTATTTTGTCTATGAAGACTATGCCGGGATCGCCGGTAGCCCAGGCCGATTCCACCAGCTGGTTGAAGACCTTTTTGGCGTTAAGCTTTCCGACGGGATCCTTGGTCCTGGGGTTCAGAAGATCTACCGCAGTGTTGTCTTCCACGGCTTTCATGAATTTAGAGTCCAGCGCCACCGAGATATTAAAGTTCTCCATCACTCCGGCTTTGGATTTGAGGGCTATGAATTCCTCTATTTCCGGATGCCAGTAAGGGAGTATGCCCATGTTGGCTCCCCGTCTCGTGCCGCCCTGTTTTACCACGTCGGTCATCTTGTCGAAAAGCTGCATGAAGGAAAGGGCTCCCGAAGCCACGCCGTTGGTTTTCTTGACCACGTCGCCCTTGGGCCTGAGCCTCTGGAAGGAAAATCCTGTGCCGCCGCCGGATTTCTGTATCAGGCTTTGGGCGGTAAGTGCCTTGGCTATCCCTTCCATGGAGTCGTCCACGGGAAGCACGTAGCAGGCTGAAAGCTGTTGTAGCTCCCTGCCGGCGTTCATGAGTGTGGGAGAGTTGGGGAGAAAATCGAATCTGGCCATGGTGTTGTAATATTCCTTCTGCCACTGGTCCACTGTTTCTTTCGCGTCCTTGTTCTTCAAATAGACCTTTTCGAGATTAGCTATGAACCTTAAGAAATTTTCCTCTCTTTCCCTGGACTCGTTGATGCCTTCGTGAAAATAAACGGTTCTGGAATGTAAATCGTTGACGGTGCTTTCCACTATCCTGCATTTTACGCCCTCGAATATCCCCCATTTCTCCGCGTCTTTGTGAAAAATTATTTCGCTCAGGGCTATGTTGTGAGAAACCCTTTCGAAGAGTTCTTCCACCGTTTTTTCCTGCTTGAGATATTTGTCCCTGATGACTTTTTCCTGGTTGGGCGTGAGATGAATTTTCGTTTTTTCTAAGGTCATAATTTCCATTTTTTTCGAACTCCCTCGTTTGATTTTGCGTTTTCCTTTTTGGAGGATAAGAAGAATTTACTATTTTCAAGTTTGGATGTCAAATTTTCATAGCGGAACCGGAAAAACAATAAAAAACTCTCCGTTTTTTTGCCGCGATTTTGTTTAGGCCTTTATTTTTGGGATAATGTATTTATGACCCGGCCATACCCTCGTCTGTTTTCGATCGATATTCCTTTTAAGGCCGAATCGCGGCCTGAGGGGGCGGCCGGGTGAGGGAGAACGGGAAAAAGAACGAGTTGAGGCTGAACCTGGAACAGGGGCTTTTTCTCAAGCTTTCCCTTTTGAACGTGATGGGCCTGAACGAGCTGAAGTTTTACGAGCTCATAAGGGAAATAGAGACCAGTCCCCTGTATAAATTGCTTTCCGGGAGCGCGGAAGGCGCCCCTCCGGCCGTAGCCAGAAAACGCTTCCCGCATGCCTGGGAGCTGAGTCTTTCCCAGGGGGGCGAGGCGGGGGCGACGGACCTTAAATACGCCTTTTCCGATTTCACGGGGGGGCGCGAAGGCCTGATAAACCTCATAAGGAAGATAGGAAGACTTAAATTCGAAAAATATTTTCTGCATTGCGAAGCCTCCGGGGCGGAAATCCGCTCGGCTACGGGCCTGGGAAAAGAGGCCGTCGGCGAGATCAGGGACTTCGTAAATTCCTTCCTGCTGGCGGGGGATAACGCGCCGGTGGAAAGGCTTCCCGCCGAAGTTTTCAGGTTCGCCGGAGCCGTCTCGTACGAACGCGGCAGGCTCCTTATAGAATACGCTTCTCCTTTTTACTCCAGCGGGCTTTATTCGATTAACAGGGACGTCCTTGAAGCGCTGAAGCTGTCTCCAGCCCTTAAAGGAAAGCGAAAGGAGCTTGGCAGGCTGCTTCTGGATATAAGCAGGGTAAATTTCAGAAAAAACGCCCTGGATATCGTTCTAAAGGGGCTTTGCGGATACCAGAAGGATTATGTCTTGAAAAAAGGCGGGCTCAAGCCTCTTTCCATGCGCGGCTTCTCCGCGGCCGCGGGGTTGGACGTCTCGGTGGTGTCCCGGGCCGTGGCCGGCAAATATATAAAACTTCCCTGCGGGGAAACGGTTAAAATCAGGTCCTTTTTTCTTTCGCGAAAGGACTTTACAATGGCGAAAATAAGTGATATATTAGAAAAGAAAAAGAAGATTTCCGACAGGGAGCTTTCGGAATCGCTTCTGAAAAAAACGGGGCTTAAAATTCCGGTAAGAACCGTCAATTATTACCGGGGCTTCCTGAGGGCAAAATGAAAAAATCGGAGTTGAAGGAAATAAAAGACGTTCTTTTCGAGAACCTGTTCTCGCGCGCCGTGGAAAAATACATAGTTCTCGATTCCTCTTTCGACATCCTCATGTCCAACGGGGCGGCTCTCGGGGTCCTGGGTTATCCCGCCGATATTTCCGGCCGGAATTTTAAGAGCTTCGTAATGGAAAAAGACCTTCCGGAATTCGACAAATTCATCGAGGCGGTGAACGCCAGCGACGTAGTCAAGAATTTCAAATTTTACCTTCTGACTTCCGGCGGGGCGATAAGCAGGTTTTTTTTGAGCGGCACGGCGTTGCGGGCCGGCAACGGGGTTATGGAGGGCTACCTTATAAGCCTGTCGGTGTCCAATCCCCAGGAATGGGCCTCCCTCAAAGACCACGGGATGTTTTTTCAGTTCATAACCAGAAAGCTGGGCAAGCTCACTTCCCTGGGTAAGCTTACCTCGGTTTTTGCCCACGACATCAAAAGCCCGATACACGTGATCTATTCCACGGCGCAGCTGATGAATTCCAACGCCAAACTGGACGAAAACACCCGGGAAAGTTTCGCGGTGATAGAACGGAACGCCAGCCGGGCTTCGAGGATAATAAAAACCCTTATGGATTTTTCTAAAAGCGGCCTCTGTCAGCTCAGGCCCGGAAACCTGAACGAGGTGGTGGAAAACAACATGGAAATGCTGGGCACCTCGCTTAAAACCTCCAAGATCTCGCTTAAAAAGGAACTCGGCAAACTGCCGGAGGTTTACCTGGACGCCAATTACGTTTCCAGCATAGTTTACAACCTGATAACCAATTCCATAGAGGCCATGGGCGAGGCCGAAGGGACGATAACGGTCAAAACTTTCAAGGACGAGGAAGGCGTAAAACTTTCCGTGGAGGACAACGGCTGCGGTATGGACGAAACCCTGCTCTCGAACCTTTTTCAGCCCTTTTTCACCACCAAGGAAGCCGGCACGGGGCTGGGCCTTTATCTGGCGAGACAGGTCATGGGCGAGCACAGCGGCGACCTGCGCATAGAATCCAGAAAAAAAGAGGGCACCCTCGTCACTCTGGTCTTCAAGAGAACGGTTTAACCCGAAAATTGCCCCGATGAATCGGGATAATTTTCAGGTGTCACAAGTCGCATGTCACAAGTTCACAGGTTAAAGAAGCAGGAAGTCAGGGGCAAAGGCACAAAGTTTTCAGGGAATTCCTTATTCACTTTGTTCCTGTGCGCCTATGTGCCTTTGGCACTCGCTGTGTGCTACTTTGCCACTTTATTATTGCCTTACTTATACGCTTCTTGCGCTGTTACTTGTGTCTTGTCCCACGGGGACTATCCCTTCCCTTAAGATTATGAGGGGAGGACTTGCCTGCCTGACGCCGGGTCGCAACCTGCGCGCCGGCAGGCAGGAAACATGCAACTCCTGAAAACTTCAATTGAAGTTTTCAGGCCGGGCTAAACTCTCTAAACTAAATTGCTCTAAACTTGCAACTTGAGACCTGAGACTTGAGACCTGAGACTTGAGACCTGAGACCTGAGACTCTAGTGGGGCCGGATGGAACATTGTTTAAGTGAGGATCGATAATATGGCTCTAGTGCTTATAGTGGATGACGACCGGGATACCAGGTTTGTAATAAGAAACCTGCTTTTGAGCCGCGATTACGACGTCATAGAGGCCAAAAGCGGGGCTCAGGCTTTCGAGATACTGGAGAGCAACGACATAGACATAGCGGTGGTAGACTTGGTCCTTGGCGATTTAAGCGGCATCGAAGTCCTAAAAAAAATAAAGAGCGAGGCTCCGGATATTTCCGTGGTAATGTTTACCGGACACGCCGACATCTCGACGGCCGTCGAATCCATAAAACTCGGCGCTTTGGATTACCTGGTAAAACCCTTTTCCAACGACGATTTCCTGCTGGTAGCCGAGAAGGCCCTGAAAGAAAGGCGCATTTCCAGGGAATTCGAGGCCATAAAAAAACACGTTTATTCCCATAATCTCAAGGAGTTCATGCCTTCGATGTCTCCCCGCATGAAAAAAGTGGAAGAAATGGCGGGGCAGGTGGCGGGCTCGGACCTCAGCGTGCTTGTTAACGGGCCCTCCGGTTCCGGCAAGGAGGTCATGGCCAAATTCATACATTCCCTGAGCAACAGGCGCAAAAACCAGTTCGTGGCCCTGGATTGCGGGGCGCTTCCGGAGAACCTGGTGGAGAGCGAGCTTTTCGGTTATGAAAAGGGCGCTTTTACCGGGGCGGACAAGAGAAAAGACGGGCTTTTCGAGATAGCCTTCGGCGGAACTCTTTTTCTGGACGAAATATCCAACCTGAGTTTCTCGACGCAGGCCAAACTGCTGCGAGTGATACAGGAGCGGAAGATAAGGCGCCTGGGCGGGAAAAAAGACATAATGATAGACGTAAGGATAATCACGGCTTCCAACCGGCCGCTTGAGCAGATGATAAAAGAGGGCGTTTTCCGCGAGGACCTCTATCACAGGATAAATCAGTTTTCTCTTCAGCTCCCTTCGCTGGCCGAAAGAAAGGAGGATATAAAATATCTTTCCATGTTTTTTTTCGAACAGGCCAATAAGATGCTCCATAAGAAGGTGAAAGGGATTTCCGACGGGGCTTTGAAAGCCCTGGAAAACTGCCCCTGGACGGGGAACATAAGAGAACTGAAAAACGCGATAATAAGGGGAGTGCTCCTCTCGGGCAAGCTGGTTTTGCCGGAGAATCTGGGGCTCGTTCCGGGGGGCGCTGGTCCGGCGGTCATGGCGATTCCCTCCGCCGGCGCGGGGGAAGGGGGAGAATTCAATCTTAAAAAAGCCGTAGGCGCGAAAACCCTCGAAGTGGAAAAAGAACTCATAGAAAAAGTTTTACTGCTTACCGGCGGCAATAAGATAAAAGCCGCCAGGGTCCTGGGCATAGACCGCAAATCCCTTTACTCCAAAATAAAAAAGTGCCGGATAAAAACCGGAAGCATGGATGTATAGATGCGTGGATGTAGGGAGTTCCTTATTAAAAGCCAATCTTCCAGTCCTCCAATCCTCTGGGCATCCAATCTCCAGTCTCTAACCTCTTCGCTTAATCTTTACCTTGCGAAACTTTCAGAGTAAGCTGTCAACCTTAACCTGCTGTTACAGCAGGTATAGCGACAGATCCGGTAGAGGTATAGAGTAAAAAGGTACCATAAAAAGGTACCAGGTACCTTTTGTTGGGTGTGGATTTTTTTCTACAATATTGTAGAATATCTTCTACAATGTGTAGAATTTATTATACAGCAGGGTTTTAATATTTAGTTAATAGGTCCTTAATCTGAAAATGCTTAAATATACCTATGGAATCAAAATCTTTTGGCGGCTTCAAATATTCGGTCCGGGGTAAAAATCTAAAAAAATCAAGGCTTGGCAACTTTGTTGCATATAAGTAAGACAGGGGATACTGTCCCCTCTCGTTCTCAGACGATCGTTTTTCGGAGGAAATATGAAAGCCTTTAAAAGGATTATAATCTCTATTCTCTTAGTAAACGCTTATTCCTTATGTATATGGGCCGCGCCCAATTACATAAACTACCAGGGGCGTCTTATAGACACCATAGGAAATCCCCTTGCGGGAACCTACAGCGTAACCTTTAAGCTTTACGACGCCGCCTCGAGCGGCTCACTGCTCTGGTCGGAAACCCAGAGCGTAACTACCGACAACGGCATATTCTCCGCGGCTTTAGGCTCTTCCTCCGCCCTGCCCGCGGGCGTATTCGCCAACGACTCGGTTTATCTCGAAATACAGATAGGCGCTGAAACCCTTTCGCCCAGGACGAGGCTTTATTCGGCTCCTTACGCCAGGTATGCCGCCAATCTCGGCTCGGCTTCCGAAGCCGTAAACGTTTCCACCGACATAGTGCTCGCCTCCCAGCTTCAGCTCGGGAGTTTTGCCGGCGTTCCCGCCGCCAAAGGCGCGGGCGCCCTGATCTATGACAGCGGTACCAGCGAACTCAAGTATTATAACGGCAGCGGCTGGCTGGCCTTGGGCGCCGGGGGACTCTCGCCCTGGAGCAGTTCGGGCGGAAATACCACGCTGAACAACGCGGGAGATCTTATCGGGGCGGGAAAGACACCCGCTGAAAAGCTCGACGTGGCCGGCAATATAAAGGCGGATTACGGCATAATCGCCTCTACAGGCGTTTTTACCGGGGCGAGCGGAATAAGTGTCGTAAGCCTGAATTTCGGAGCCAATATCATGATGTCCTCCGCCACCGCCGCTAATTATGGGGGTATATATATATCCACTAATGTTTACATTGAGGCAGGGGCTAAATATTACGGAGACGGTTCTTCTTTGAGCGGCATCTTGCCCGCCAATAACAGCATAACGAACGCCATGCTTCAGGACAGCGCGGTTACCAAGGCCAAAATAGCCCAGGATTCCTGTACCGACGGACAGGTGCTTAAAATTTCCGGAACGGCATGGTCCTGTGGAACCGACAATGCCGGCGCCGGAGCCATGACGACCAAGGAAGGAGATGTGTCCAAAGTGGCCACCACCAGTACTCTGGATTTTGAAGGCAACCAGTTCGGCGTGACGGAAAGTCCCGTTGGGGAAGCTAATGTGGTTTTGAAATCTTCCACCGTTACTTTGCAGGGGAATTCTTTTAATACGGCGAATAAGCTGGTACAGCTTGACGGGAGCGGCGACGTTCCGGACGCGAATATCCCGGACGCTATAACGCGAGACACTGAGTTGAGCGGTTTGGCCGCTGACAACGCGGTTGTTCACCTTACGGGCACGGAGAGCGTGAGCGGTGTTAAGACATTTACGGCGACTGGCGGCGCGGTGTACAGTCTTGAGACGAGCTCGGGTATCAATGTAGCTGCGGGTGTGAACGCGGTTTTCTTTAAGGGCAGCGGTTCGGGTTTGACCGGCCTTACCGGCGTGATACACAATCTGCTGAACGTGAGGTATTCGACGGACGCGGTATCGACGGCTTTGGTGGATTTTTCGACGATTACTACGGCGCTGAGCGGTAAGCTGTCAA
>Ga0066637_10001823_pt1 | contig 13960 bp, 10 predicted proteins | sample CryGeyCG2014_020_FD_62737 | JGI IMG/M metagenome (GOLD analysis project Ga0066637, IMG submission 62737) | Groundwater microbial communities from aquifer - Crystal Geyser CG08_land_8/20/14_0.20 | ecosystem: Environmental > Aquatic > Deep subsurface > Groundwater | place: USA: Utah: Grand County...
AAATTTAAGAGGGTTTTCGACGCCATCGAAGAAAAGGACATCAAATCTAAGCAAGGCATCTTTTTCGACGGACAGATTTTTAATGCTTATCAATTTGCTTCCGACCTGATCCGCACCGCCCGGAAGTCAATTATTTTGATTGATAACTATATCGATGACGGAGTTTTGACATTGCTTTCCAAAGCCGACAAGCATGTCCGGATTACCATTCTCACGAACACTATTTCCAGACAACTTGCCCTCGATGTAAAAAAGTATAACGAGCAATATCCGGCAATCACCTTGAAGGAATTTCATAACGCGCACGACCGGTTTTTAATCATCGACGGCAAAACCGTTTATCATTTCGGCGCATCGTTAAAAGACCTGGGTAAAAAATGGTTTGCCTTTTCCATGTTTGATAAAGACGCATTCACTCTGCTGAAGCGTCTGGCGGGAGTTATCGGTGAATAGTGCGTGGAAGGAATGCAAATTGAGGGATGTTGCGGGTAAAGTCGTTATTTCCTTCACTGTCACCCTGAGTCACAAAGACAGATTGAGAAGGAAAGAAATAACCACGCAGGAATTGATACGGTAGATTAGTGCGAATGCTAAGCCGTGGCGAAGGGTCTTGAATCACTGTTTACTAAAAAGAAACAATATCTCTAGCATTTTGCGGGACAGGTTCCCGCCGTTGGGATATGTAATGCTCAATAACACACTGCCATAAAATTCCTCTATGACCTCAGTGTTCTTGTGGTGAAAAAACAATCCTCCCGAAACTCGGAACCTGAAACGCTATTTTCCTTGTGCTTTTACCCGAATTTCTGTACTATTTCAGCGTTATTTGGATATAGATAAACCAGGTGAAAAAAGAGAATGTGCAGGTTAAACAGATATTAAGCGCATAGTTCGAGATGATAAACTTCTTATCTGGAAGGTTTTATGACTAAAATACTATTTGACGAGAGAGCAGAAAAGAATTCCCAAGCCGAGAACCAAACGGCTAATTTCCTCGGGCAAGTAACAACGCTTGAGGTCAAGTACGACATGCCAGTGATCATTTTCCAAGATGGCGCAAGCGGCGCTTATTACATCAAGTCTTCTCTTCTGGCAAGCGATGCCGCAAAACTATGTGATTTGGATGCTAAACTCGATGTGACAAGCACCGATAGTTATAAAACAAACCGTCAATTGTTTCTAAAGCATATGACATATCAGCGCATGGCGGCAGACGCAACGAAAGGACGAGAGTTTAATGACATTATCGTTGAATATACCGTGGAGTATGCCCCTGAAACCCCTTTAAAAGTCTGGGGTGGTCAGCATCGTATCAAAGCGATTTTTGGGGCATACACAAAAAGCGATCGTTATCATGGCTTTAGAATATATTTCAACCTCAACAAAGTTCAACGAACTGAAATTGCATTGGTGTCAAATACGAATATCTCTGTATCAAACGATACCTTTGACCGAATGATTGAAGAAACAATATTTGGTGGTGTTTTAAGGAAATGGTGTCAGAAAGTTGGCTTTCTGGGTGACAAAGAGGACTTTCCCGATGTTGGATCGCGTTCGGAAAAGATTTCAGTTAAAAAAGCTCGGAGCTTTTTAGTAAATTTTTATTTAGGTGAAGAAAGAGGCCGAGAATTGAATTCTTCTGAGTTAGATCGGAATGTTTATGAACCTTACTTGGTTGAGACAGGTGTAAAAACAGGAACAGATAGAGAAATAATTGCTGACCCGGCTTATGAAAAGATCATGAATCAACGAGATATTCTCAGCGACGAGTCCTTACTTAAGGCTGGTCAAAGATTCCTTGCCTTGCATAATGCACAGTATCGGGCGGTTTCAGATCCTAAAACATCTATCAAGAAGATAAAAGGCTACAAAAATAAGACGTTTGTTGAGTCGGTGTTATGTGGTTGGAGTTATGTGGCTGGCTTATTGCAATCTCACCCTGAACGTTTAGAGAACCATTACCGTATTCCTAAGACTTCTGGCAAAATTCCCGATCCCCTTAATGCTAAAGAGATGTCGACATATAAGCATGATAAAGATGAGGCTACTTATCGAGGACTCGGAACGCGATCTGCCTTAAGAGATAGACAAAGGGTTGCACAATTATTCTTAGCAAAAAGTTTAGAAGAAAATGTGACGATTGACTCCAAATTTATGGATAAGGCCGTTAGCCAAGTTATTGGATTGCTATCTTTATCTCAAGGATATGCTTAAAATGCGCGAGTTCAGAGATTATCTTAGATATGCTCGTAAATACTTATCATCGGCAGAGGACAAAATCCAAAAACAGGAAGATGCTGAATGGCTTCTCATTCCGGCGATAATTTTAGCATGGTCGGCGATGGAATCGTTTGTCAATAATCGTTGTAATGATTTGAGTTCTCTGCCTAGTGATATGTTTGAGATGCATGAGAAGGCATTTCTTCAAGAAAAACGTCTGCGTTTTGAAGATAGCGGGGCGAACATAGGTAAATTCGTTTTGGAAGGTAATGAATATCAAGCTCTGGAGAATAAGATATTTTTTCTTCTGTCCAAGATGGGTTCTCACGATGCAACCAACTTAAAGGGTGGTGCACTTTGGCAACGTTTTAAGTCTTTCAAAGATGTTAGAGATAGTCTGGCGCACCCAAGGCGTGATACGGAAATAGTCTTAACCATACAAGTAGTTAATGACTTTATTGAAACTGCTCAGGAATTAATTCAAGTGATTTCGGAGCGAATCTGGAAAATGAGATTGGATTTTTAAGCGAAGTGCAAAAGCGCCTCACGACCATGAAGCCGAATATAACACCGCGAAGGAGAAAAGTCTTATGCCACGACTGACTGAACAAGAACAGCAAGAAATCGTCCGCTTTATCGAGGCAGATAGGCCGTTGCCGGAGAAGTACCGCTTTCTGCTGTTCGAGGACAAGCGCGAGGTCGAACTGGTCTGGAACGGCAAGTCGAGCGAGGTCTGCAATATCGTACTGCCCTTCCAGGTTATCGAGCAGGTGGATGAGCCGCGTGTGGAGAAGCCGGAAGATGGCGGGATGCAAGGGGGGCTTTTCGATTTTCGCGGCCGCCAGCTCAAGGGCTGGACGAACAAGTTGATCTGGGGTGACAACAAACTCATCCTTTCGTCGCTGAAGAACGGTCCGCTGCGAGAGGAGATCGAAAAGCAGGGCGGCCTCAAACTCATCTACATCGACCCGCCGTTCGACGTCGGCGCCGACTTCTCCATGGACATCGAGATTGGCGGAGACACCTTCACCAAGAAGCCCAATATCCTCGAAGAAATCGCCTACCGCGACACCTGGGGCAAAGGCGCGGATTCCTTCATCGCCATGATCTACGAGCGGCTGGTGCTGATGCGGGATTTGCTGGCGGAGGATGGCAGTATTTATGTGCATTGCGATTATCGGGTTAGTGCATACATGCGCCTTGTTATCGACGAGTTGTTTGGTAAACAAAACCACCAAAACGAGATCATTTGGCATTTTATAAAAGGTGCAAGTGGTAATGACAGGTTTGGCAGAAAACACCAGACGATATTTTGGTATGCCAAATCAGCAGAAGATCTGATCTTTAATCGAAAGGAAATTGGTGTCGCTTATAACCCCGAAACCATCGCTCGGGCTCAGCGTGGCGAGGCGAGATATAACGTTACTGCTGAAGAGTTGGAGGAGCGAGGGAAAAACCCGGGTGATGTTTGGTCTGACTTGCATCCCGTGCAAGGAAATTCAATTGAAAATACCGGTTACGCTACACAGAAACCAGAATCATTTTTGGAAAGAATTATTAGGGCATCCTCCAACGAAAACGATCTCGTTGCCGACTTCTTCTGCGGCTCCGGCACGACGGCGGCGGTGGCGGAGAAACTGGGGCGCAAGTGGATCGTCAGCGACCTGGGCAAGTTCGCCATCCACACGACGCGCAAGCGGCTGATCGGCGTCCAGCGGCAGCTCAAGGCCGAGGGCAAGGACTATCGGGCCTTTGAAATCCTCAACCTGGGCAAGTACGAGCGCCAGCATTATATCGGCATCAACCCCAACCTGCGCGAGGAAGAGCAGCGCAAGCAAATCGAAGAGAAGGAAGCGGCGTTCGTCGACCTTATCCTGCGGGCCTACCGGGCAGAAAAGACGACGGGCTTCGCGGCATTTCACGGCAAGCGGGCCGGGCGGCTGGTGGCCGTCGGTCCTGTCAACCTGCCGGTGACGCGTCTCTTCGTCGAAGAGATCATCCTGGAATGCCGAAAGAAGCACATCACCAAGGTGGACATTTTGGGCTTCGAGTTCGAGATGGGGCTGTTCCCGAACGTGCTGGACGAGGCGCGGGCCAAGGGGATCGACATCGCGCCGAAGTACATCCCTGCCGAGGTGTTTGACAAGCGGGCGGTGGAGAAGAACCAGGTGGTGTTCCACGACGTGGCGGCCATCGAGGTCAAGCCACATGTCGCAAACAACAGCGTGGCGATGGAACTGACGGACTTTTCGGTGTTCTACTCGCAGGACTCGATTGCCAATGCTGAGGCGGAGATCAAGGACAAGGGCAGCCGGATCGTGGTGGAGAAGGGTCAGATCGTGAAGGTGAGTAAGGATGCGAACGGGATCGTCACCCGCGAAGTGCTCACCAAGAACTGGACCGACTAGATCGATTACTGGTCGGTGGACTTCGACTTTGAGAGCAAACGGGAAATCATCCGGGTGAAGAATGAGGAAACCGGCGAATGGGAAGAACGCTGGACGGGGGATTACATCTTTGAGAACGAGTGGCAGTCTTTCCGCACCAAGAAAGACCGGTCGCTGGAAATGAAAAGCGTCTTCCACGAATGCACGCCGGGGCGGCGGAAGATCGCGGTAAAGGTGGTGGACATTTTCGGCAATGACACGATGACGATTATTGAGGTGACGGTGTGAATGTCCTCGAAGAAGAGAGAGATAAATTTGCTAAAATAATCCAAAAGTATCTGGAAAAGCAACCGGTAATTATACTTGGAACAGGCGCTACGATTCCTTTTGGCATGCCCTCAATGCCGGAGCTTGCAAGCCATTTGAAAGTATCTATTACTGATGGATCGACCGAATGGGGTTTATTTTTATCTGAGTTAGAAAAAACAGGCGATTTGGAAAAAGCACTTCAAAATACTCCAATAAATCCAACATTGACTAAAAAAATAATAATCGGCACATGGGAGTTTGTAAACCAGAAGGATTTAGCGTTTTATAAAAATTTGGTCGATGAAAAGGAAAAGAATTTTCCTCTTAAAGATTTGTTCTCAAAATTACTCCAATCGCATCCAAAGCATGTAAAAGTAATCACAACTAACTACGATAGAGTTGCAGAGTATGCCGCAGATTTAGCAGAAGCAAATATCCATACAGGCTTTTCGGGAAGATATCTGCTAAACTTCACTCAAAACTATCTTCAAAGTCATCCTAATCAGAACAGAGCAGATATTTGGAAAGTACATGGTTCGTTAGATTGGTTCAATCGAGAAAACAATCTTTCTTTCTCGTCTCCATTGGCTAAAGAGATTCCTGAAAATACCGCGCCGCTAATTGTCACGCCGGGTATTATAAAATATCAGCAAACACACCTTGAACCATACAGAACTGTTATGAATGAAGCTGACAAGGCATTGATTCAGGCTTCATGTTTCTTGTGTATCGGATACGGATTTAATGACGAGCATGTACAACCTAAATTACTTGGGCAAGTAAAAAAAGGAAGGCCGATTGTAACCATTGTACAAAAACTAACCGAGACCGGGGAAAAACTATTACTCCAAAATCCCGCCAAATCAATTATATTGGAGAAAGCTGGGGATAATAGTACCTTTTTCCATTATTACGAAGACAATGTATATAAGAAAGAAACTATGGCCGGCAATTTCTGGCGGTTGGGCGAGTTTCTAAACCTATGGTTATAACAGGAGGAATGATTATGGCGATATTTGATTATAATTCAGAAGAATCGATTGGAACTGTTGAAAGTGTAGATACGGGAACAGTTGTGGTTCATGTCGAAAATGAAGAAAAATTAAAAGCACTACAAGTCAACCAACTGGTTGCGTTAAGGAGTAGTAAAGTCGGGCAATTTCTCATTGGGTTAGTTGTTAAGATAATGAGAAAAACATCCTCTGAGCCAATCGATCCAGATATGCCTGACAATGGCAGTATTATTGAAAATGTCATGAAAGTTACTTTGATAGGAACACATATTGATAAATTAGGGACGAAGCCGAACGTGTTTAAGCGAACATTAGAAACAGTCCCTGAAATCAATGCCGAATGTTTCGTGATAACTGGCGCAAAATTAACTCAATTCATGCAAGCAATTTCTTCATTAGCCGCAAAAAATCAAAACCCCTTGTCTATGGGGAAATATACTTTGGATGACGAGGCAGAAGCATGGTTGGATGGCAATAAATTTTTTCAGCGACATGCTGTTATTGTCGGCAGCACCGGGTCAGGTAAATCATGGGCGGTAGCAAGAATAATTGAACAAGTTGTAAACCTGCCATCCGCAAATGCGTTAATCTTTGATATTCACGGTGAATACAAAAAATTAGCTGATGAGATTAAGACTATCGAATACTTGAGAATTGCGGGGCCAAGCGATGAAGATGTTGTTAACAATGTATTCTTGCCCTACTGGCTGCTTACTTATGAAGAAATGCTGGCAATGATGCTTGACAGAAGCGATAACAATGCACCGAATCAGGCAAGAGCCTTTTTTGAAGCTGTTATTAAAGCAAAAAAAAGCAAACTTGAGACCGAAGGTAAAACCGAGATATTAAGCAACTTTACAATAGACAGCCCGTTACCATATAAGCTGAACGATGTTTTGGATGAATTAAAACAACTTGACAACGAAATGGTTCAAGGGGCAAGAACTGAAAAACAGGGTCCTTTGTTTAGCAAATTGATAAGATTCATTCAACGATTGGAAACAAAAATAACTGACAGACGATTAAATTTTTTATTCAACTCAAAGGATGAATTACAAAGATATGAATGGTTCGAAAATTTTGGGCAAAAATTAATGGGTTTTGAAAAGGATGCAAAAGGCGTTAAAGTTATTGATTTCTCCGAAGTGCCGTCTGATATACTACCATTGATTATTGGTTTAGTTGCACGAATTGTTTTCTCTATCCAACAATGGACAAAAAAAGAAAAAAGACATCCCATCGCATTGTTTTGTGATGAAGCACATCTGTATATTTCAGAAAAACCGGCATCAAGTGTTGATGAATCTGCTTTAAAAAACTTTGAAAGAATAGCAAAAGAGGGGCGAAAGTATGGCATTGGGTTAGTTGTTGTAACTCAACGTCCGGCAGATGTTAATCGCACTGTTTTGAGCCAAAGCAATAATTTTATTGCGATGAGACTAACAAACGCAGAAGACCAAGCTGTAATAAAAAGGCTTTTCCCTGATAGCTTGGGGGATTTCGCAGACCTGTTACCTATTCTTGATATTGGTGAAGCATTAATTGTTGGGGATGCTTCTTTGTTGCCGAGCAGAATAAAAGTCGCCGAACCAAAAGTAAAACCTCAAAGTGCCACTATTGATTTTTGGGATGAATGGGCAAAAGAAAAAAATGAAAATGCCATAAAAGAGGCGATTGATTCTTTAAGGAAACAAACAAAAAGTTAGAAAGGTGATTTATGTCCCTGCATTCCAACTTCCCGGTCAAGGTGGTGGATATCTTCGGCAACGACACGATGACCATTGTTGAGGTGAGCGTGGGAGGAAACCGCTAATGAATGCTAATGAACGCCAACCAAGAACGATGAACTCAAGCAACTCGGCTGGGATATCCGGCGGCATCTGTCCGTCAAAGTGGTGTATATTTATGGGAATGACACAATGAGAGTAATGGAGATAACCGAATGAAAGAGAAACTACCTATCAACGTTGATGTCCTGAAATGGGCAAGAACCTCTTTAGGTCTTTCAACGGAGGATATTGGTTACAGATTAAGCAAAGACAGACAAGAAATAGAAGCATGGGAAGATGGAACAACATCACCGACATATCCTCAACTTGAAAGATTGGCGCATGAAATTTATAAACGCCCGGTAGCTGTATTTTTCTTCCCATCTGTACCTGATGAAGAGACCCCAAAGACCGAGTTCAGGACATTGCCTAATACAGTAATTGACGATCTGCCGCATGAAATCATTAAACTCTATAGAAAGGCAAAGCTTTTCCAACTCAATCTTGAAGAACTTTTCGAGGGAGAGAAGCCGGTAAAAATATCGTTGTTGGACACGTTCGTGCTTACCGAGAATTCCCGGTTTGAATCGATCGCAAAAACGATCCGGAGCATACTCGGTGTCTCAATCGAGGAACAATCCAAATGGAACTCACCCGAGACCGCATTTAAGAAATGGCGAGAAGCTTTGGAAGCGCACGGGATATTCGTTTTCAAAGATGCCTTTAGGAACGATTACTATTCGGGTTTTTGTCTATACGACGAGAAATATCCGCTTATTTTTGTCAATAATAGCATGCCTGATTCGCGACAAGTGTTTACACTCTTTCATGAATTGGGGCATCTGCTTTATCATTCCGGCGGGATCGATTTCAGAAGCAGGGAAACTGTTCGCTCGTTCCAAGGATATTTTCGTGAGGTTGATGTGAGTTGCAACCAATTTGCGAATGAGCTTCTTGTTCCACAAGAAGAACTGGAATCGTTTGAACCGAAGATTTCAGAATCACAGTTCAAGAAACTTGCCGATTATTTTTCCGTGAGCCGCGAAGTCATCTTACGTAACTATCTTGACCGAGGCTTGGTTAATGCCAATTACTATGAAGAGATGGCCGCAAAATGGGCTAACCAAGCTAAAGAGAAACGAGAAGAGACATCAGGTGGCGGGAATTATTACTATAACCAAAAAACATACCTGGGTGAGAGGTATATCAATCTTGTCTATGGGAAATACTATCAGAGCAAGATTACGGTTGATAACGTCGCCGAGTACCTAAACGTCAAGGTACAGAATCTACCTACCTTTGAGTATATGGTTATGGAAGGAGGTAGACTTTGATGTATGTTTTTGATACAAACTCATTGTCGAATATTCTGAATCATTACTACCCAGATAGATTTCCATCCTTTTGGGAAAACTTCGCTGTGATTCTTCAGGAAAATCGCGTGTTTTCTGTACGCGAAGCAAGGTTCGAACTTGAACGCCGGTTTGATAATATTGTCATTAACCGATTGGTAAAGCATAATCCCGATTTCTTTGAGGACCCCAGTGTGAAGGAGCTTTCCTTTATAACTCAGATTTATTCGATCCAGCACTTCCAACAAAATCTTGATAGAAAGAAACTTCTTCAAGGAGGATATTTTGCCGATCCTTTCATATTTGCAAAAGCCAAAATCAAAGAAGCGATTGTAGTCACAGAGGAAGAGTGCTTGCCAAATGGTGCTCGGATACCAAACATTTGTGAGTACTTTGGGATAGAGTGCTTGAAACTGGAAGGATTCTTGACTAAAGAAGATTGGAGATTCTAATATATTATGGCACTGCATAAAAACTTTCCGCAATCCCCATATGCGATTCTCGATCCGGGCATCCGCTGGTTTCCTGCCGATGAAGCCTTGCGGGAGACAAGAATGGAGAAACTCATGCCGCCGCTGGTGGCGGAGCTACGCCGTAAGGTGAAGGAGTTCCGGGACGGCGGCTATGTGGACGCAGCGGACACCAGCCGGAGCCTGCTCAATTGGTGGTTCAAGACGCCGCACCTGCTGCTGAAGGCCGACGGAACCATGGCGGAGTTTGAATATTACTTCGCCCAGCGAGAGGCACTGGAGACGATTGTCTACCTATATGATGTTGTTGGGGTTAAGGACAAGCACGATCTGATGCGCTTCGATGCAAGCGGCCTTATATCCGGGAGCATGTTCGACGAGACCTGGCGGCGATTCGTGGTGAAGATGGCGACGGGCACGGGCAAGACCAAGGTGTTGAGCCTGGTTCTGGCGTGGAGTTTTTATCACAAGCTCTACGAGCCGGAATCGGAACTGGCGCGCAACTTCCTGGTCATCACGCCCAACATCATCGTCCTAGACCGCATCTATAGAGACTTTCAGGGACTGCGGATTTTCTTTGAAGACCCGGTACTGCCGAATAACGGATTTGAAGGGCGCAACTGGCGCGACGATTTTCAACTGACGTTGCATCTGCAAGATGAGGTTCGGATCACCCGGCCTACGGGCAATATCTTTCTGACCAACATCCACCGTGTTTATTCGGGCGATGACATTCCGCCGTCGCCGGATGATGAAGACATGCGGGACTATTTTCTGGGCAAGCGGCCCACAGGCGCTACCACGGATTCCAAGGTGGACCTGGGCATGATCGTCCGGGACATTGACGAGTTGATGGTATTGAATGACGAAGCGCACCATATTCACGATCCGCGTATGGCCTGGTTCAAATCCATCGAAGACATCCACAACCGGCTGAAGCAGAAGGGGGCGGCTCTGTCCATGCAGGTGGACACGACTGCCACGCCCAAGCACAACAACGGCGCGATTTTCGTGCAGACCGTGGCTGATTATCCGTTGGTTGAAGCGATCTCGCAGAACGTCGTCAAGCATCCCGTCTTACCAGACGCAGCCAGCCGCTCGAAGTTGAGCGAACGCCAGAGTGCCAAGTACACCGAGAAATATACCGACTATATCCATTTGGGCGTGATCGAATGGCGCAAGGCGTATGCCGAACACGTGAAGATGGGCAAGAAGGCGATCCTGTTCGTAATGACCGACGACACGCGCAACTGCGACGACGCAGCCGAGTATCTGGAGGAACATTACCCGGACTTGAAAGACGCCGTACTGGTCATTCACACCAAGAACAACGGCGAGATTTCTGAATCCACTTCGGGCAAGGACAAGGAGGAACTTGAAAAACTGCGCAAACAGGCGAATGAGATTGACGGGATGGAGAGCCCTTACAAAGCTATCATTTCAGTGATGATGCTCAAAGAGGGATGGGACGTGAAAAATGTCACCACGATCGTGGGCCTGCGCGCCTATTCCGCGACGAGTAATATCCTACCCGAGCAAACTCTGGGCCGGGGTTTACGCAAGATGTATCCCGGCGATGTGGAAGAGTACGTTAGCGTTGTCGGCACCAATGCCTTTATGGAGTTTGTGGAATCTATTCAAGCAGAAGGCGTGGTGCTGGAGCGTAAGCCGATGGGGGAAGGGACGGGGCCGAAGACTCCACTAGTGGTCGAAGTTGACAAGGAAAACGAAAAGAAGAACATCGCCGCGCTTGACATTGAAATTCCGGTGCTGACACCCCGTGTTTACCGGGAATACAAAAGCCTGAGCGCTCTGGACATCACCGCGATGGGGCATCAGCTCATGCTGTATTTGCAGTTCAGCGAAGAAGAACAGCGGGAAATCGTATTCAAAGACATCGCCACCGGCGAGGTGTCGCACACTACCATCCTCGACACTGCTGGCATTGCGGATTACCGGAGCGTGATTGGCTACTTTGCGCAAACCATCATGAAGGACCTGCGGCTGGTCAGTGGTTACGACGTGCTCTACGGCAAGGTCAAAGCGTTTGTGCAGGCCGAGTTGTTTGACCGCCCGGTGGAACTGGAAGACCCCAACACATTGCGCAACCTGTCGGAACTGGCCACCACCAAAACACTGATTGAGACCTTCAAAAAGGCGATCAACGCGCTGACCGTCCGGGACAAAGGCGACGCCGAAATCCGGGATACTATCAAGCTGCGGCAGACGCGCCCCTTTGTGGCGAAGGAGCAGAGCTACATTGTTCCGAAGAAAAGCATCTTCAATCGTATTATTGGTGACAACCACCTTGAACTGCAATTCGCCAACTTTCTGGAAGATTGCGGCGACGTTGTTTCTTACGCGAAGAACTATATGGCCGTACATTTCAAACTGGACTATGTGAACGCGGACGGCGACATTTCCAACTACTACCCTGATTTTATGGTCAAGTTGTCCGACAAGCTGATTGTCATTGCCGAAACCAAAGGGCGGGAAGATTTGGATGTGCCGCTGAAGATGGCACGGCTGCGGCAATGGTGCGAAGACATCAACCGGGTGCAAACAAATGTGAAGTACGACTTCGTTTACGTGGACGAAGAAAGTTTTGAAAAATACAAGATAACGTCATTCCAGCAATTGTTGGATGGCTTTAAGGAATACAAAGAGAAAATATGACAAGGCACTTCCATCTCGTATCGACGCTCTGCGTTGAGACTCAAACAGTCCGTATTTTACTTTAACAACCTTTTACCGTCAAACCCGTTTTTATCCCGACTTATCGGGACAAACGGGTTTCGACCAATCAACAAAAACCGGTTTAGTCTCCATTAAATCGGAGCCGGAAACCGGTTGGGTTCTTCTCCACAAGATTCGTCTTCTTTCGTGTTTTTCGTGGGCATCTCTTTCTTCCCACAACTTTACTGCCACTATATCCCCAATCAACCTAATCAACCTATTCAACCCAATTAACCTATTCCAACCCAATCAACCTAATCAACCTATTCAACCCAATTAACCTATTCCAACCCAATCAACCCAATCAACCCAATCAACCCAATCAACCCAATCCAACCCAATCCAACCCTTCCCCATAAACTTTTTCTTGCATTCAAAAAAATCTTATTTTAATTTCATGCCAATGCAAGTTGAAACAGTCAAACGCGCCGGTCTCATTTATTTTAACGGGATGAGACAGGCTATTTAAAAAGGAGCGCTTTGCCCGGCGTTATTTCTGCTCGATATTCTCCATCCTATTTCGTGGGTCGGATGACTTTCGCATGGTTCGATGCAATCCGCATTGTCTCCGACAAAAAGCATTCCTTGTCATACGTTCCTTTAGTAGGTGTATATGCGACTACAATAGAGTCACAAGCAACGGAAGCGAAGTCACAAGCAACAAAAGTAGAGTCGCAAGCGGCGGAAGTAGCGTCACAAGCAACGGGAGCAGGGTCGCAAGCGATGGAAATAGAGTCAAAAGCGACAGAAGCAATGTCACAAGCAATGGAAGTACGGTTAAAAGTGACAGAGATTGAGTCATAAGCCATGGTAGTAAAAAGTTATGCTCTCGTTTTCGTTTTACAGGGATCGATAAAATGATCATAGATAGTTCAAAACAACCAAAAGGAGGTCAAAATGCAGGAAATGATCGGTCTTGAGATTCAGGACGCCGATGTTTTGTTGGTGGCAACGAATAAGTACCAGCCGGAACTGACCGGCGTTGGTTCGACAGAGGCTGAAACTCAGCAATTGTCCGCGACGAAAGTGTCGCTGAACGAGAAGGAACTTACGCATGAGGCGATGGTCAATCATGTTCATCTGTTGACAAATGACCAGAATGTTCTGATTGCTCAAAGTTGGAATGTCATCGGGAAAATCAGAGCGGCGGCGAAGGTTCAGTTCTTTAAGGATAAACTCATGCAGAAAGAATTCCATGTCGGTAGCAAAACACATCAGAAGGTTGCCGGGACGATGACGGAATTATCTTACGTGAAAGGACTGATGACGACGTATGCGACGCAGTTAGCCACCCGAGGCATCGGCGCGGCGGATATTACCGGGTTGAACGCCTGTTATGATGGTTTGCAGGCAAAAGACGCCGAACAGGAGAACGCCAAAAAGTTACAGACAACATTCAGAAACGAGCGCGACACGTTGTTAAAAGACATGAAAGATATGAAAAGTAAAATCCGCGGGTCGGCGGCAATTTGTTTCAGAGGAAATCCGGACATCCTGAACGAATTCAAATCCATTATCAAGAAAAAATCGGCAAAGAAAACGGATACGGATACATCGACCGATAATCCAACTGCCGGCTGAGGGGAACTTCCCGTAAGTCATTAGGTATTCCCCGCCGTTTGCGGGATTCGGTCTTTCGTCATTCAGGCATTTTATCTCTCGTCCGTATTTATTGCCACTACTTTTAAGTCGTGGATTCAATTC
>Ga0066637_10001824_pt1 | contig 13958 bp, 14 predicted proteins | sample CryGeyCG2014_020_FD_62737 | JGI IMG/M metagenome (GOLD analysis project Ga0066637, IMG submission 62737) | Groundwater microbial communities from aquifer - Crystal Geyser CG08_land_8/20/14_0.20 | ecosystem: Environmental > Aquatic > Deep subsurface > Groundwater | place: USA: Utah: Grand County...
ATTTCATGCCAACCTTTGCTATGGAGCAATTAGATGAAAGACACAAAATTAAACTCAGTAAAGAGAAAGTAAGGCAGGTCATGACTGATTTAGAACTATGGAAACCTAAACCAAGAAAGAAGAACAAAGAATACCGGAGATGGAGACAGAGGAAGGATTATTATGGAGAGATGCAACAATTCGATGGCTGCTATTTCGATTGGTTTGAAACAGGAGAGCTTACTTGCCTTTTGGCCTCCAGAGATGATGCTACCAATAAAATTACAGAATTAAAATTTGTTTCTGATGAAGGATTGAAACCGGTCTCTGATTTCTGGAAAGAATACTTTGAAACCAATGGCAAGCCCTTGAAAATCTATTTAGATAGGCTTTCTACCTACAAAAATACCCATAAATCAGTAATAGATGATCCTCAGGTCCTTACTCAGTTTCAAAGGATGATGAAACAATCTGATGTAGAGCTTATTTTTGCTTATTCCCCTCAAGCTAAAGGTAGAATAGAGACTCTTTTTCCTACTTTACAACATGGGTTGGTTAGAGAAATGAGATTGGCTGGGATTAAAACTTTAGAACAAGGTAATCAGTTTGTAAAAGAGGTATTTATTCCCAAATTTAATGCGAAATTTTCAGTAGTGCCGGCTAAAAGAAGTAATATCCACCGAAAGCTAACCGAGATTGAAAAGAAGCAATTAGCCCAGATCTTTTCTAGACAAGAAGTAAGATGTGTTAATAATGACTTTACTCTAAGATACCAAGGAAAATGGTTCCAGTTGTCAGAACAACAACCAGCTTTTATCAGAAAGAAAGAAAAAATTCTAGTGGAAGAGAGAATCTCCGGAGAGATACTTCTCTCTTCAAGAGGAAAATATCTCAACTACACCGTTTTACCAGAGAGACCAAAGAAGCTCATTGAATCTAAAGTTCCAGCTTTAACCACTGCTAAATCTCCTTGGAAGCCACCGGCTGACCATCCCTGGAGACGATTCAGTTTCGGTTCGGCAAAGAGGTATCAAGCATCGTCTCGGGTCTGAAAAGTCTGTCAGAAGGCGAAATAAGGGTTATATTTTGGGGCTATTTTCCTTGAAAGGTCAAATTTTAAAGGTTCAGGTATGACATTTCTATTTTGCTCGTACTATGACATTTCTAAATTGCCTTGACAGACCCTGAAAAAATATAAAGAGGAGCACGTCCCTACATCCCTACGATGCCATATTACCAAGCGGCTAAAATTGACTAAAAACCAGAGCTGACCCATTTTTCTTGCCAAATTCGACACGAAATTAAAAAAAGACTCCATCAAGGAGTTTAAAATTGAGAATAACCCGTGAAATAGTTGTTAAAAAATCTTAACTGCCTTTCTCTTATTCATTAAAAAGTAGCATCTTCACTACCTAAACAAACTTGATGAATCATATCCCAATATAAATATCTTATAGTATCGTAATCTTCGGCTAAAGGCCCCTCAATTAATAATTTTTCGATATTTTTCCTAAACAGCATCTTTGATTTATTATTGGCATAACCTGTTGGGTGACCTTTTAACAAAGCAATAGCAAGATAATTCGATGGTTCTAAAAACAATGTTGCAGTTTTGTCCTCAAGAGGTCTGGAAATTTTCGTTATATTATACTTGAACCAAAAATCTTCCTTATACCCTAAATAGGCAGTTACCCCTTGATTAACAGCGTTTTGGCCAAGCCTCCTCGCTGATTTACAAGAACGAGCAAATATAATTTTAGAATTAAAAGCCTCTCTATCTCCGCTTCTTAAAATAATTTCATTATTATGGCCCATAACACAATCTTCACTACCGTGCCCATTTAACACTACTAATTCCGGACCTCTTTTTCCCAAAGTGCTAATAATTCTATTTCTATTTGCCTTGCTCCGGAAAAGATCGATAATGTTTTTCTCTTTTCTTTTTGCTTCTTGAATGATTTTTTCGCTCCATTTAGATAAATAGCGAGTAGTCACATCATGTTCTGGTCTAGTAATTAATAATGTGCTTCCCATAATATTATTCTTCGGAAGTTAATACTTCTTCAAGTAAAGTACCATCCTTTAAGGCTCTTAAAAAAGTTAATTCCACTTCAATAACCTTTTTACCAATTTCAGTTTCTTTTCTCACTTCCTCAATAAGTTCATCTCTGGTAAATCCTTTTTCATGTGAGCCAATAGAAAATCGTTTATCCGGAGAAAACATTTCTAATTTATAGATTACGACTTCCTTAATATCTTCTAAAATTTCTTCTTCTGATTTTTCTGATTCTTTTAATTCTTCTACCATTAAATTAATTTTAGCTTATCTAATTTCTCAAGGATTTTTTCGCTCTTGGATGTATTATTTCTTACCTCTAAATAGGCGACTTCCCAAGTAATAGGTTGTTTAATAACCTCTCCTTTTTCATTCTTTTCTTCTAACATCTCTAACATCAAAATAACCTCTTTACGAGTATTTAAAGGTAAATTTGCATAGGCCCTTAAAAATCTTTCTCTCCGATCATTTTTTGTTTCATTAGTCATAATTAAACACCGTTTCTCTAACTTTATTTTACACCAAACCAGAAAACAAAGGAAGTAACTGCCCCACCCCGCTACTCACTATTTCTCAAATTGCCCAGCGATGGGCTTTTTTGTTTTTCTTAATTTTTTCTTTCATAGACTTATTTTATCCTATAATTTTAATATCTTTTCGGAGATAAGAAAGGTTGGTTACCAAAACCCCCAGGATAAATTTCGCAATGGTGAAATTTTAAAGGAGTAGTAAGAGATTTATCAAAAGCTAAAACTGCGTGATAATTTATGTTTTCCAACTCTCTATCGGAAAACTCCCATAACCGATTGGGCGATTTATCAACATACATTGTAGCATCAGCCGCCTTCTTGTTTGTAAATCCCCTAATAGTAATACGCTTTTCGTTTTTTGTTTTTTTATCAAGCTCATCACAGATTGCGAATAAATCTTTTTCATTTCTAAGTTCTGTTGGAATGATAATTACTTGCTGCTTTATTCCGTTAGAATCTTGCCATTCTTTATAGATTTCGTACCTTGCCGGCAAGGCTTGTTCTGGTACTCTTTCTTTAACAGCTTCTTCTTGGACAACCTCCTTTACTTCTTCTTGCTCTCCTGTTTGTTGTTCTGCCTGTCGCACAGTTTGCGGTTTCTCATCTTCAGAAAAAATACCAAGTAGCATGAAAAATACAATCACGCCACCAACCCAAAACCACCATTTTCCCCAAATCGGTTTTTTAGATTTTTGAAATTGTGATTGTTGTTCTTCAGCCATAATTTTTTATTTTTGATTTATGTTGCCGACCTTTGGTTAATTTTTTCTTTCATTAATTTATTTTACTCTACCATCTAACTTACTATTTTTCAAGTATTACGTATTCAACATGCTAAAATGACGCCCCTAAGTGATATTTCGTTTATTAATAAAGACAGTTTGGGGTGTAAAAATAGCAAATATGTCTTAATTTGTTATTCAATTTTAAATATAAATCTATTGAATTTTTTGTGTTCACCCAACTGCATAAGCGTGCTTTTCTTTCCATTTAGTACAAATTGTTTCTTTAGAATTCTTTAAACTAAACATAAATTAGAATTCAGCCCTTAAAATTAAAAACCTCTTTTTCAAAAGGTTTTTGGGGAAGATTTCTCGTTTTATTAAAAAACTCTCACTTAACGAGAAACCTCCCCTTCTTAATAAGGATAAGATTTAATTTACCTAATAATATGTTGTTATTTATTCTCGATGGCATTTCCTTTTATTCCTAACCCTTAAACTAAATTTAATCAAACCAAATACCGTTGTCAAGTGCTTGATAATCTTTTGTATGAAATTTCTAAATAGCCCTGGCACCCCCCATTATATATTAAATAATCTTTTTGCGTTTTGGGTTGTGATTTTGGCGATTTCTTCAAGAGCTAAATTTTTAATTTTGGCGATTTTTTCGGCGACATATTTGAGATATAGAGGTTCGTTGCGCTCGCCCGCCTTCGTCCCGCTGAAAGCGGGACTTTGTCTCGGCAAGGGCGGTGTTAAATAAGGACAATCGGTTTCAATCAAAATTTTATCTAAGGGAGTGTTTTTAATCACCTCATCCAGGTTTAATTTAAAAATTATTCCATTAAATCCGAGATACAAACCCATCTCCAGATATTTTTGCGCCTCCTGCCAGTTCCCCGTGAAGCAATGAATAACCCCTTTTATTTTGAAAATTGAAAATTGAAAATTGAAAATTGTTTCTATAAGGTCTTGATGCGCCATTCGGCAATGAAAAATCACCGACAGATTCAACTCTTGCGCTAATTTTAATTGGCTCAAAAGCGCCTCTCTTTGTTTTTCTTTAAATGCTTCAAATTTCTTTTTTGTTTTGGGCTTCCAATAATAATCCAAGCCCACCTCGCCAATCGCTACTACTTTCTTATTTTGGGCTTGTCCTGAGCCCTGCCGAAGGACTAATTCCCTATATTTTTGCTCATCAAATTCTTCTCCCTTTGTTCTAAAAATAGATTTAAATCCCTCTTCTGACTCATCTACTTTGCGCTCTTCCAAATGAACCGGATGCAAGCCAACCGCGGCATAAATTCCTGTTTTATGGTTTTGAGCAATTTCCACCGCCCTTTCGGAAGTTTCGTAGTTCGTGCCAACGTTTATTACTTCAATGTTATTGTTTAAACATCTTTTAATCACTTCATCGTAATCGTCTTTGAAAGCGGAAAAATTCAAATGAGCATGGGTATCTACAAGCATAGCTTGAAATTAAAAATTAAAAGTTAAAAATGAAAAATTACAATTCAAAACTAAAAACTATATTTAAATACGAGGGAAAAGAGGTTCATTCTTTCTTTTTTTTATTTGTTTGAGGATTTTTTCTGATGTCTCAGGCAGAAATGGTTTTAAAAATTCGGCGATATTTTCTAGGGCAAATAATAGATTATTGATAACTTTTTGGTTTTTGGTTTCCCAGGGGCGCTCTTTTTCAATATATTTGTCGCAAAAACTGATTAAATCCCAAATTGAAATCAACGCCTCATTAAACTTGAACTCATCTAATGATTTTTTCCAATCTTTCCAAGTTTTATTTACAACTTTTTGAAAATTGGAATTTGAAAATTTATTGAAAATTGAAAATTGAAAATTGAAAATTTTAGCAAGGGTGACAACCCTTGCGACTAAGTTTCCCAAACCATTTGCCAAATCGGAATTATATCTTGTCTCAAACTTCTCAAAAGTGAAATCTCCATCCTCGGTTGGCGGAATTTCCCTTAAGAAAAAATATCTAACAGCGTCTGTCCCATATTTTTTAACCAATACAAAAGGGTCAATGACATTTCCCAAGCTTTTTGACATTTTTTGACCGCCGGAAGTAATAAAACCGTGAATTAAAATCTGTTTTGAATTTGGCAATCCAGCTGACATTAACATTGCCTGCCACATCGATGATTGCTGGCGCAAATTATCTTTGCCAGCTATTTGAACCCCCGGCCAATATTGATTAAATTTTTCTAAATCCTTTGGCCAGCCAAGACAAGAAATATAATTGACTAAAGCGTCAAACCAAACATACATTACGTGATTTTCATCGCCCGGTACCGACACGCCCCATGGCATTTTTTCTTTTAACCGGGAAATACTAAAATCTTTCAATCCTCGTTTAGTAAATTTTTTAATTTCATTCAGACGAGAGATTGGCAAAACAAAATCTGTTTTTTTTTCATACAATTTTAAAAGTTTGTCTTGATATCTTGAATAGCGAAAAAAATAATTTTCTTCTTCAATAATCTCTAAATCTAAATTTGGATGCGTAGGACATTTCCCATTTTGTAATTCTGATTCTGTTTTTTCTAATTCACAACCTACGCAATATTTCATTTTATATTTTTCTTTATAGATGTCCCTGTTTGCTTTACATCTTTGCCAAAATTCCTGCGCTGCTTTGATGTGAATTTTATCAGTTGTGCGAATAAAATTATTATAACTTAAATTTAGGGCTTTTTTTAAATCATCAAATTTAGCCGCATATTCATCACAATACTTTTGCGGGTCTTTATTTTCTTCCAAAGCCTTGCGATAAATTTTTAAGCCGTGCTCATCGGTGCCAGTATTAAAAAATACCTCATCGCCTTTTTGGCGACGACAACGCGCCACCACATCTGCTTGAATAATTTCCAAAGCAAAACCAATATGCGGATCGGCATTGACGTAAGGTAGAGTCGTCGTAATATAGAATTTTTTCATTTTTTAAAACAAGTTTACAAAATCCCTTGGGATTTTGTAGAATTAAGTTGTATCCTTGAACCACCTTTCCAAACCAAACAGGGCGCTGATGAAAAAAATCAAAATCAAGAACCACAGGAGAAAAATCGGCAAACCGTATTGGGAGAGTTCCCAAAAGTCGCCGCTTTTGTAGTGAATACTGATTAACCCATAGACCCCGCCCTTTATTAAAATACCGATGAGAATCGGAGTAAAAACCCAATCCAATTTTTGAAGGCCATCCCTTATCGTTAACCAAAGAATTATGGTCAGGGGAATATAAACAAATGTGATGGGAGCGCTGAAGGTGAATATTTTATCAACAATCACCCCGGCGCCGGAAATATCTTTCCCAAAAAGCAACAAGAACCCATTTGCCAAAACGTAGCTCAGGTGGCGAAGAAGGTTTTCTCCAGCAAAACCAATGACAATCAAAAAGGAGCCCAAAATTTTTATTTGAGGATGCTTTAAAAAAATAAACTTTTTACTTATTTTAGCAAAAAAATTTTCCATATTTTTAATTTATCTTTCTACAATAACTACAAATTCGCCTTTTATTATACCTTTTTCTATTTCTTTTATTACTTCCCCGATTTTTCCGCGATAAACTGTCTCAAATTTTTTTGTTAATTCGCGACAAACCACAACGTTCCGCGTCGATTCTGCGCTTAGTTTCGCGTCTGTTTCGCGCAAATCGCAAAGCGATTTAATTATTCGGTATGGCGATTCGTAAAAAATTACTGGATGTTTTGAACTGAGCGCTTCTTCAAAAAATTTTTTCCTTTTTCTCTTTTTCGGCGGAAAGCCCAAAAACAAAAATTTCTCCATCGGAAAACCGGAAATGGAAGCCGCGGCAGTCACGGCTGAAGTCCCGGGAATCGGAATAATTGCTACCTCATCTCTTAATCGTTTAATCGCTTCATTTATTAATAAATTGCCTGGGTCGGAAATTCCCGGGGTACCGGCGTCGGAAACCAGGGCTAAGTTTTTCCCCTCTTTTAAAAGAGTTAAAATAAAATCTACTTTATTTAATTTGCTATGCTGATGATAACTTAAAACCGGTTTTTTAATCTCGTAATGGTCCAAGAGTTTTTTAGTTGCCCTCGTGTCTTCGCATAAAATGAAATCAACCTCTTTTAGAACTTCCACCGCTCTAAAGGTAATATCTTTTAAGTTTCCAATAGGAGTGGCAACGATGTATAATGTCCCCATTATAAGGTTTCTTCTCTTCTTTTTGCCAAAAAATCTCTTAAAAATTCAAATAAAATTCCAGCTAAGGGAACGGCTAAGGTCGCGCCTAAAATTCCGGCCAATTTTCCTCCAACGACTAAGGAAATCAAAACTAAAGCCGGGGAAAGGCCAATGAATTTTCGAGTTAAAATTGGAGTCAAAATATTGCCTTCAATCTGCTGAACAAGGGTAAAAGCAATTAAGGCAAAAATTGATTTTGAAATTGAGTCAAATGAAATGAACAAAAAAATAAAAATCCCGGTCAGGATAGGTCCCAGAACAGGAATAAAATTTAAAATACCGGCTAAAAAAGCCAGGGAAAAAGAATACTTTACGTTAAAAAGAAAAAAGGCGAGGTAAGATAAAAATCCAACGAATAAGCAGGCAATAAGGCGAGTTCCAAACCAACCTGAAACCTTTCTTTGGCAATTTTCCCAAAGTTCTAAAACATACGTCTCGTATTTTTTTGGAAAAAAAAGAATTAGATTTTTTTCAAATGCTTTTTCTTCCAAAGAAAAGAAAACAGCCAGGGTTAAAATAAATATAGTTGAAAAAATCCCGCCAAAAATAACGAAAAAAGCGTTAAAAACGTTAGTTCCTATTTTCCCCACGCTCTTATTAATTTCGCCGATCAGACCTTCAAAATTATTAAAGGTCTGAATGCCAATTCCTCTCAAAGAAAGAGAAACTTTTTCAGAATATTGCGGTAAAAGTTCCAAAAATTTTTGAATTTCCTGAATAAAAAAATAAATGGTTGAATAAAGGAATAAACTAATTAGACCAAAAACAATTAAATAAATAAGGATGACGGCAAGGGTTCGAGGAATTCTTTTTCTTTCCAAAAAATCTATGATTGGATTCAGTAAAAGCGAAAAAATGAGGGCAAAAATAATTAAGACAATGATTTCTCTTACTTGATAAAGAAAATAAAACAAAAGAGCGGCAATGGCAATTTTTAGAATCGTTGTCCAAGAAATATCTAAAACTTTTTCATCGTTCATAAACGCGATACTAATATACTAATTGCGGAGCAATTAGTAATGTAATATACGAATTCATACTAATAATACGAATATTAGTATAATTAGTATTCATTAGTATATTGGTATCGATTTTACAATCTTAGTAGTTTTTGAAACTTTATTTTATCTTCAAACGGCCCTATTAGGGCTAAATTTAGTTTTTCTGGTTTAAAAATATTCTGAGACAATTTCAAAATGTCATCAGGGGCAACTCTATCAATTTTAGTAAAAATTTCTTTCGGAGTCAAAATTTCTTTCTCTAAGAGTTCTTGGCTGGCATAAAAAGAGGCCTGGGCATCGGATGCTTCCAACAAAAGAGTGGTTTTCCCTTTCAAATAATCTTTGGCTTTTTTTAATTCGGTTAAGGGAATTCTCTTTTGAGAGAGCTTTTTATACTCCTTGAGAATGGTCAAAATTCCTTTTTCAACGTTTTTATTATCCAATCCGGCTTGAGTCATAAGAAAACCCGTGTCAGTATTGGCTTCGCTGTTAGCGCTTATATAATAAGCTATACCCAATTTTGACCTGATTTCTTCAAAAAGGCGAGAACTCATCATTCCTCCTAAAATAACCGCCAGCAATTCTTGGGCGTATTTTTGGGGATGAAAAACATTGAAAGCCCTTACCCCCAAACACAAATGGGTCTGGTCGGTTTTCTTCGTTTCCAATAATAAATTCGGCTGAATTTGGCTGTCGGTCACTCTCGGTTTTTCTAATGGTTTAGTTGTTTTTATTCTCGCGAAATATTTTTTTACCTTTGAGATAACCGAATTTTCTTCTATTTTTCCCGCCACCGATATTATTGTATTTGAAGCAACATATTGATTGTTCATATATTGAGCCAGCGCCTCCCGCTGAATAGCGGAAACACTTTCTTTTGTTCCGGCAATATCCCAACCGGCCGGCTGGTCTCCATACAACAACTTCATCCATAGGGTCTGAACATGTTCAATGGGATGGTCCTGCCTCATATTGATTTCCTCAATAATCACTCCCCTTTCTTTATTTATTTCTTCCGCTGGCAAAGTAGAGTGTAAAAAAATATCGGAAACCAAATCTAAGGACAAATCAAAATGGTTAGCCGCCGTTTTGGCAAAATAACCGGTGTATTCTTCGCCGGTGAAAGCGTTATAAATTCCTCCCACTTTATCCAAGGTTTCGGCAATAGCCAGAGAAGAAGGTCTTTTCCTTGTTCCCTTAAAATACATATGCTCTAAAAAATGAGAGACGCCGTTTATTTCTTTTCTTTCATATTTTGAGCCCGTGCCAACCAATGCCAAAACCGTCGCCGCTTGAGTGTTTTTTTGAGGAACGGTAATGATTCTTAACCCATTTTTAAGGGTTGTTTTTTGGAACATAATACAAATCTACGAATGAAATGCTAATCTACGAAAATGCGAATGTCTGATAATTATACTTTAAAACTTTTAAGAAAGAAAGAGCGCCACTCTTCGGCGGCGCGTTTGATTTTTGGGGTAATTCAGCTAATTCTTTATCAGACCGAGAAGTAAAATAAACTCGGAACATTTTATTTCAATTTATATTTTTTCTTGAGCTCCTCTAAACTTATAAGTTTTTCCCCTCGGCTTTCTTCAAAAGCAATATTAAATCTCACCGCCTCCTCTAATTCTTCAGTGGTTTCCTCAATTTCTTTCCATTTTCTCAACGGCAAAATCACCATCGGCTCTTTGCCAATTTTTATTGAATTTCTTTTAATTATCTTTACCATACAATTTTATTATATTCTCGAATAAAAAATTGTCAAATTCACCCCGTTAGAAATTTTTGATTCAAAAACACCAGCTTTGTAATGCAATGTAAAATTTCTAACGGGGTTCAAAAAATCCACGCTCGTAGAAATTTTGAAATTTGAGATTATTTGAACCGAGCGATAATATCCCAAGCCATAAATTATTTAACCAATTTCCCAAGTTCTAAAAATTCTTCGCCTTCAAGAATTTTCTGAATCACCTCTATTAATTTTGACTTTTCAACTCTAATTTGAGCCATAGTATCACGGTCACGGCAAGTTACCGTATCATCTTTTAAGGTTTGGAGGTCCACCGTAACTGACACAATGGTTGCAATTTCGTCTTGACGGCGGTAACGACGGCCGATTGAACCCAGTTCGTCGTATTGACAAACAAAATGGAGTTTTAACGTTTGATAAACCTCTTTGGCTTTTTTGACTAATTCCGGCTTGTTTCTGACCAAAGGCAAAACCGCAACTTTAATTGGCGCGATTTTTTTGTCTAACTTTAACAAAACCTCAATTTCTTTTACCGCCCTGGTTGTTTTTGTTCTGCCGCCTTTAATCTCCTGATAGCCGTCGCATAAAATCGCCAAAACCGCCCTTTCTATTCCCATTGTCGGCTCAATAACATAAGGAAAATAACTCTTTTTAGCTTGCCCTGAGGAGTAAAGCGACGAAGGGTCAAAATAAGTCAGGTCCTGACCTGAAAATTTGCTGTGCTGATTTAGGTCAAAGTCGGTTCTATTTGCCACCCCGGCTAATTCTGACCAGCCGAAGGGAAATTTATATTCAATATCAACCGTTCTTTTGGAATAATGAGCCAATGATTCTTTTGGGTGTTCGTATCTTCTGAGGTTCTCTTTTTTCAGACCAAGAGACAAAAAGAATTTCTCCCATTTATTTAACCAGAAATCAAATTCTGCCTCGTCTTTACCCGGCTCAACAAAGTATTCAATTTCGGCAATATCAAATTCTCTTGAGCGAAAAGTAAAATTGCCAGTAGTGATTTCGTTCCGAAAACACCTGCCAATTTGGGCAATGCCAAATGGCAACTTCAAACGCATTGATTCCTGAACCAGTTTGAAATTGGTGAACATTGATTGAGCGGTTTCCGGCCTTAAATAGGTGACGTGGGTTTCATCCTCCACCGGACCCAAAAATGTCTTAAACATTAGATTAAATTGTTTAGGCGGGGTAAAATCTTTTCCGCCGCATTGAGAACACTGATTTTTTGTTTCGGCTTTGCCCTTACCGATAAATCTGCCGTCTAACATATGGTCAGCCCGAAATCTTGAGTGGCAATTTTTGCATTCAACCAATGGGTCGGTAAAATGCTCCAGATGTCCCGACGCCTTCCAAACCTCAGGCCGCATTAAAACCGCAGCGTCAATTAAAACAATATTGTCTTGTTCTTGAACAAACCTTTTGAGCCAGCGACTCTTAATGTTGTTTTTCAAAAGAGAACCCAATGGCCCATAGTCCCACAGCGCCTCCACTCCGCCATAAATCTCCGAGCATGGAAAAATAAATCCCCGTCTTTTGCAAAGCGAAACAATTTTCTCCATTAAATTATCCATATTAATCACCCGTTGAAGTTGAATAAGGCATTATTCCCTCGCCGATGATCATCTCGCTGAAATTGGTATATAAAGGAAGGGTTTTGGTTGATAAAATTTGATTTGTCCATTTGTCTTCGCCTGAAATTTCAGCCGGGGTCATCAAAAGAGTGGAAAATCTTTCTGCTTCTTTCAAATTTAGGGCGAGCTGAAATGCCAATTGGACTTTTTTCTCGGTGCCTGGCTCTAAATCGCCAATTTGCCAGAGCAACTCTCGGCTGTTTGAGTCAAAGGTAAGGGCGGCATTTTCCGGAAAAATTTTTCCGGTCAATTCAGCTAAAGGAGATAAAACCGCCTTTACCTTTGCGTTGCCAATCTTGTTATAAAAATTTTCAACCTGCCAAACAACGGTAAAATAGCTTTTTTCGCCAACTCTCGGCGGCAAAGGTCCCGGCGAGCCAAAAATTTCATCATCAATGTATCCCTTTTGAGTTAAAATTAATTTTGAATTGATTTTGGTCAAAAATTCTTTTTTAGTTTGGCCTGGAAAAATAATTTCATCAGTTACCGAAGGATTTTCGCCCGGCCCCGGTTGCTCATCGCTTTTTAAATTAACCCAGAATTCAATTTTTCCTTCCTTTCCCGAATCCAAAAACTTAAGCTCGGGAACCTTTTTCCAATCCCAAACAATGGTATTGTCGCCGGAAGTATTTTCTCCCGAGTCGGACTTTATGTTTGAGAGGTCAAAGAGGCCGCCTTTTAATTTAGCGATGAGCGAGAGGTTTTCAAAAGGTTTTGTTCCGAGATTGCGAAAATAAATTTCGTAATGCAGAAAATCGCCGATTTGGGCAAAATAATCCGGCTTTCCATTGATAAGCTGAGAGATATAGAGCGATGGTTCAATAATTTCAACCCCTCTCATTGCTTCTTTTAAAACAATAAACTCCCCCTCTTTCCAAATTCCAAAAACTGCTCTAAAAATTTTTTGCTCCCCGGCATTGCCGGTTAACAAACCGTTTATTTCAATTCTGCCGCCCTCGGTTTTGTTTAACGATTTTATTTCAAAATCGGTCTTTTCTAATGATTGGGGTTTGCTTTCTAAAAACTGGAAGCCCGAAGGATATTCAACTTTTACGCCGATGTTAGATAAGGGGTAGTCCAAATTTGAGAAATAATTTAGAGAAAATTTTAACTCCCGACCGGACTCGGCTTTTGAAGGAAAGTCAAATTCAAAATTTAATAAGACCTGTTTAATTTGAGTAGTAAAGGTGGTTGAAGAATCGTATAGCGCCTTGAGGTTTTTGGGACGATAAGAAATGGTTGCCTTAGCTTCCTTTGTTTCATTTTCCTTGCCCAAAAGCCGCGTTTTAAGACGAATAATTTTTTCTTCGCCGGGATATATTGTGGAAAGAGAAAATTCTTTCCTCAAAGATTTTTTTTCTTCCGGGGATTTTTCTTTGCCAGCCACTGAGCATTCTAAGGAATTTTTAGGACATTCAAATACGAGTTTCGCCTCTTCCAAATTGAAATTTCCGTTATTTTTATATTTTACGGCATATTCAATCTCCTGCAATAAGGTTGTTTCGGTCGGCCCCAAAATTTCCAATTTCAAAACCTCTTTGGAATATACGTTTTCCCGATATTTCCAGTATCCGGCCAAGCCAATGATGACGGCTAAAATTATGACAAAAATTCTTAATCTCCTCATACTCAGTATGTCAATTAAGATGACGGGGGTCCGACCCCTGTCAGATTTGAAGTTAAGTGGAAAAGTTGATTTTCCGAAACAAATTTTAAAGATTTTTTTAGGTCTTCCTCCATTTTCAATTTAGATAATATCTTCCAATCTCTTTTAATTATGAGACGCAATATTTTTATAACTTCCGGTTCAATTTTTTTTGCCCCGTAATGAATTTTGGACCGGCTTGGCCCAGTAGTGAAATTTGGACTGCCCTTGGCATTGTAAGTGTCCCGCTTTCTGCGGGACACTTGTCCAAATTCTACTACTGGGCTTGGCCGTATTATCCCGACTTCGTCGGGATGTCCAAAATCTACTACGGGGTTTGTTTTTTGAAAACATTTTTCACAAATAGCTCCGCCTTCTTGGGGGCTGAAATAAAGTTTATTTGGAACT
>Ga0066637_10001825_pt1 | contig 13956 bp, 14 predicted proteins | sample CryGeyCG2014_020_FD_62737 | JGI IMG/M metagenome (GOLD analysis project Ga0066637, IMG submission 62737) | Groundwater microbial communities from aquifer - Crystal Geyser CG08_land_8/20/14_0.20 | ecosystem: Environmental > Aquatic > Deep subsurface > Groundwater | place: USA: Utah: Grand County...
GAAGCCAAGAAATAAATTTCTCTATTATGGAAATACAAATTATTAAGAATTCGATAAACAGAAAGCAATTAGAGGAAATTGCGAAGCCGGGCTTCGGGGAGCTAATCAAGGCGGTGGTTGATGTGAATTTGTTAATTATTCTCGGGACATAGAGAACAAGGAGACAAAATCAAAAATTAAGGATATTTTAAGAAGATTAGTGATTGAATAAAGAAATGAGCGATATTGCTATCAAATTTCATAAGGGGCTGACGCAAAAGAAATGGGCAGAATTTTCTTTATATGAACAACTCGGGAATATCGGGAGCGAAGTGGGACGGGCGTTGAAATGGAAAGGCAAAGATAAGAAAATTTTTGAAAGCGCGGTATTGCGAGCCCTGGAATTATTTGATTTAACTATGGAAGATTCGCGCTGGCTGGGCCGGCTTCGGGAGATTGGCCGGGCCCGAGAGGTTTTTCTGGATGCGATTTCGGAAAAGAGAGAATATCAGGGCTCTTTGGAGGGGCTGGAAAAATATTTTTATCAATTTGCTGTTTTTGCGCAAAGACAACATTGCGTTTAACATAGGCCCGTAGCTCAATTGGCAGAGCACCGCTCTCCAAAAGCGGGGGTTCCGTGTTCAACTCACGGCGGGCCTGCCCGCAAAGCCGCAAAACTGCGGCCCACAGAGGCCTTGCGGAGTTATGAGTAATATCCTCGCTTGTTTTACATAATATGAATTTAATAGATGATTTAATTGAACAGGGCTGGCTTAAGTCCCCCCGGATTATAGAGGCGTTTCAAGCTGTTAAGCGCGAAGATTTTATGAGTGATGATTATAAGGGAGCAGCGGAGATAAACGAGGCCTTTCCCATTGGCTGCGGCCAAACAATTTCCCAACCCTTAGTAGTGGCATTTATGCTGGAGAAATTGGAGCCAAAGTCCGGCTCTAAAGCGCTTGATATCGGCTCCGGCTCTGGCTGGACGAGCGCTCTTTTAGCGCATATAGTCGGCGAAAAAGGAAAAGTAATCGGAATTGAAATCATTCCCGAACTAAAGGGATTTGGAGAGAACAATGCCGAAAAGTATGGATTTATAGAGCAAGACAGGTTAAAATTTATTTTAGGAGACGGCAGAAAGGGCTATCCCTTGGAAGCCCCTTATGACAGGATTCTTTGTTCGGCTTCCGCGGACAAGGTTCCGCTCGCTTGGGGAAAACAACTTAAAGTTAACGGGAAAATAGTGATGCCGATAAATAATTCCATCTGGGTTTTTACCAAGAGAGCAGATAATTCCTTTGCCAGCGAAGAATATCCGGGATTCGTTTTCGTGCCCTTGATTAAAGCTTAAAAGCAATGTCTAAAAATTTTTTAGCCGCCGTCATAGCCATAATAGTATTTTTGGCTGGTTGGCTTTATTATCAATTTTACCTGCCCCTGTCTCCGGGAGAAGCCCCAGAGATTTTTGTCGTTGAAAAGGGGAGCGGGCTTTCTAAAATTGCCTCGCAATTAAAAGAACAAGGCCTGATTAGGAGTCGTTTGTTTTTTTCTATATATGTTTTTTTAAGAGGCGGCCAATCTGACTTGAAAGCCGGGGAATACAGCGTCTTTGCCTCTATGAGCGCCAGCGAAATCGCTGATAAGATTATCAGCGGAGAGACAGAAGGGTTGAAGATTACTATTATTGAGGGCTGGAATATAGAGGACATAGCGGAATATCTTGAAGAAAAAGGGATTTGTCAGCCAGAAAATTTTTTGGAAGCAGCCAACGGTTCAGCGGGTCGGGCTGAAGAGTTTGATTTTTTGGAAGACAAGCCGGAAAGGAACAACTTGGAGGGCTATCTTTTCCCAGACACTTACTGGATTAAGCAAATGGCCAGCCCGGAGGAGGTTATAAGGACGCTGTTAGGTAATTTTGGCAAAAAGCTGACCGCCGAGATGAGAGAGGAAATTCGGTCCCAAGACAAGACGATTTTTGAGATTATCACGATGGCTTCTTTGATAGAAAAAGAAGTGGCTACCGACGAGGACAGGAAAATTGTGTCAGGAATTTTTTGGAAACGGCTGAAGAATCATTATCCTTTGCAATCCTGCGCCACTGTTGCTTACGCCTTAGGCGTTGATAAATGGCGATACAGCGTCAATGACACTCAAATAGAGTCGCCGTATAACACTTATAAATACATCGGTTTGCCGGCTGGGCCTATTTCTAACCCCGGGCTATCCGCCATTAAGGCGGCCATTTATCCTCAAGAAAGCGATTACAATTATTTTCTGTCAAAGCCGGACGGAGAAACGGTTTTCAGCAGGACCCTCCGGGAACACAATCTCGCCATCCAAAAATACCTCAAATAGAAGAAAATTACACGGTCGGGGAAAATTACGCCACCCGGCATCGTAGTGAGATTCCTTATATCTAGCGTGGCTTCCGGTATTTCACGAAAATTACGATGCCGGGTGGCGTTGCGACCGGGTGGCGTAATTTTGGGGGAAAGTTATCCACAGGGGGATTAGACATGGGAGCAGGCATGGGTCCGGGTAATTTAGGACAAAATATTTAAAAATATGGCAAAAATCGCGATAATAATTGCGTTTAGAAATTTTCGGGATGAGGAATATTTTATTCCCAAAGATATTTTTTTGAATTCTGGTTTTGAAGTTATCACGGCCAGTTCGCAAAAAGGAACAGCCATCGGCGGAAGCGGGGGAGAGGCGGAGATTGACAAAACATTTGACGAGCTTGATATATCACAGTTTGACGCTGTAGTTTTTGTTGGCGGCTCCGGGGCGTATAAGTATATTGAGGACGAAAAAGTTTTGGAGACAGCTCGCTTAGTTGCTGAACAAGGAAAATTACTGGCAGCCATTTGTATCGCGCCTGCCATTTTAGCAAAAGCTGGCGTCTTGCAAGGGAAAAAGGCGACTATTTGGTCAAGTGTAATGGATAGGAAGCCGGTTAGGATTTTGGAAGAAGGGGGAGCGGAATATCTGGCTAAGTCAGTGGTCTGCGATGGAAATATTATAACCGCCAATGGCCCGGCAGCAGCTCAAGAATTCGCTCAAACCATTGTCCAAAAATTACCCGCCCGGAAATTACGAGACCCGGCCTCGTAATTTTTGGAGAAAAGTTATCCACAGGGAAAGGGCAATAAAAAAGCTGTTGCCCCGGCAAAATCCTTGACAGGATTTTTAAAATAGATATACTGATAATACAATAGAAGATAAACCGTAGACAGCGGGCAAGCATAAGTCCCGCCGAGGTAAGATTAATGATAATTTATCATTGAGAACACTAGGTCTGCGGTCATTCCGGAGACAATTTATTTTTTAATCGTATGCCATTAACAAAAGAGCAAAAAAAGAAAATAGTGGAAGGCCTGAAAGAAAAATTGGAAAAGCAAAAATCCGTAGTTTTTGTCAACTTTTCCGGTTTGAAGTTCGTTGATTTATTCAATTTGAGAAAAAATCTTAAAGAGGCGGGAGCGAAATTTGTGGTGGTGAAAAAGACATTAGCCCAGATAGCATTCAAGGAAAAAGACATTGGCTTTCCCAAAGAGAAATTAGGAAACGAAATAGCTTTGATTTTCGGTTTTGAGGACGAGATGGCGCCGGTCAAGGCCGCTTATCAGTTTTCGCAGGAGAAAAATAACTTAAAGCTTATCGGCGGATATATTTCTGACGGCGCAAACAGCGAGTTTATGTCGGCTGACGATGTTATCATACTGGCCCAGTTGCCGTCCAAGCAAGAACTTTTCGCAAAATTAGCGGGAACGCTTTCTGCGCCGATTTCGGGATTTGTGGCCGTTCAGAGAGCAAACATTAAAGGTCTGATGTTCGCCCTTGAGGCGATTGCTGAAAAACAATAATGTTTTTCAATTAACGATGATTAATCGTTTATCATTAAATCAATAATTAATTTATAAAAATATGGCAGAAGAAATAAAAACAGAAGCGAAAGAAGAAAAGAAATCCGCCCAAACTGCTTCGCAGAATGAGGTGGGCAAGGAAGAAAAAGCGGAGGTTCCAGAAAAGTTCGCCAAAATCGTCAAAGAGATTGAGGAGATGAAAGTGGTTGATTTGGCGGAATTGGTTAAAGTTCTGGAAAAGAAGTTTGGCGTAAGCGCGGCTGCGCCAATAGCAGTGGCGGCCATGCCGACAGCCGGAGCAGCGGCCGGAGCCGGAGCAGAGGAGAAATCAGAATATGATGTTATTCTGAAAGCAGTGGGGGACAAAAAAATTGACGTAATCAAGGCAGTCAGGGACGTTACTGCCAAGGGGCTGAAAGAAGCCAAGGACTTGGTGGATGCCGCGGCCGCGGAACCGCAGGTTATCAAAGAGAAAGCAAAGAAAGAGGAGGCAGAGGACATTAAGAAGAAATTTGAAGCGGCCGGAGCGACAATAGAATTAAAATAATTCTAAACAAGCAGAAAAGTAAAAAGCCCGTCCCGGGCTTTTTGCTTTGAAAGCGATATGATTATCTGAAAATCCAGTAGGATGCCAGCAATATAGCCAGCAGGGCGATAATCAAAGCGATTTTTTTGCCCAGCGGCGTTTTAATGGTTGGAAACCATTTTCTTTTCTGCCCTTTTTTGTTTATTGCCACCACAAACATAGCCCCGGAATATTCTTTCATCTCTTCTTTGCTGCCCTTCAAGAGGTTAGCCAGTGTTTTAGGCGTTACGCCCGCTAAATTGGCAATCGGCTCTGCAATGTGAAGATGAAAAAATTCAAATACATTTTGGGTCAGGATTATAACCCGGTCCTTGTCAACAAGGTTGCCGGAGGCGATATTGGAGAATATCTGGGTGGGCTTGTCGGACGAGGGTTTCTGGAATTCCAAATTTTCGCCTATATCATGATATTCTCCGCTTCTTAAAAGAAGCAGTTTGATATTGCCCGCTTTTGAGAAGTGGAGGTCAAAATCCCTGACAGCCACTGCGGCGATATTCAGGTTTCCGAGCCATCGGACATTGCCCTGGAGCGATAATTCTTCAAGGAACTGGTTGCCTTTCCGGAGTCCTGATTTTAACGCTTCTAGGGGCGGTTTGTGAGGGTCGGAGAAAAATCCATCCTTAATAATGTGGCTTAAATCCTCAAGGATTTTTTTATCCTTTGAAAGGGAGTCGGTAAATTCCCCGACAAGACACAAATTGCCCAATGGCCTCTCGTGTTCATTCTCCGGCTGAAAATAGAAACTCTTAAATACGAGCCCCTTTTTTGATTTTGGATTGATGTGATAATCAAATATCTGCATAGTTTTCATATCAATGTCTTTATTTTAACTCTTTACCGCCTGAAATTAAAGTAGTAGGATAAATAAACAGGGCGCATGGCTCAGTTGGTTAGAGCGCTATCCTCACACGATAGAGGTCGATGGTTCGAGTCCATCTGCGCCCATAGATAAAAATTTTAGAATTATTTTGGCAATCCACAGCCCGGGGCTGTGGCTTTGTTGTTTTTCCGTAATTTTGGTAGAATTATCTAATGGGCCAAAACCAAAACATCATTGTCCAATATCTGGTTTGGCATTTTTATTTTATCCACAATGGCGACTATTGACATCAATATCATATATGATATATAGTGAAGACACGGAATACGGGGTGAAATTTTATCAGGATATTAAAAAGAACAGAAGCCCCGTTTTAGATTATATCGAGCAGCTTAGCGATAAAGAAAAGGCGAAGGTGTTAAAATATATTGAATTTTTAAGAACACAGAAGGGGTACCTGGAAGAACCATACTCCAGGCATATCAAGGGAAAGATTAGGGAATTAAGGATTGATTTTGGCAGGAACAGGCATAGAATTTTCTACTTTATTTTTATTAAGAAGACCATAATTTTGCTCCATGCCTTTCTTAAAAAGGGTCAAAAAATTCCTGCTGTAGAAATAAGGAAAGCGGAAGAGAATTGTCTTGAAGTTCTGAAGAACCAAAAAATATATGAATAGAAAAAAGATAAATAAAAAAGCGGTAGATTTTCAGGGATATCTTAAGAAACAATTAAGGAATCCTGAAATCAAGAGACATTATGACGAATACGGCAAGCAACTGGAAATCGCTTACCGGATTTTGCAGTTGAGGAAAAAGAAGGGCATGTCTCAGGCAGATTTGGCTCAGAAAATAAAAACTAATCAAAGCAACGTCGCCCGGATGGAAGCGGGGCAGCAGAATTTTACCACAGAAACCCTGCAGAAAATTGCCATGGCCCTTAATCGCAAATTAAAAATAGATTTTGTTTAAGGCCTCTTAGATTTGGATATTAACAATCCACAGGTCCGGGTCTGTGGCTTTGTTGTTTTTCCGTAATTTTGGTAGAATTATCTAATGGGCCAAAACATCATTGCTCAATATCTGGTTTGGCATTTTTACGATGCGCCGAAAGAGCTCGGCAAGGCGTGGAAAAATTATCTCCGCTTTTATTTGAGTTTCTTTTCCGTGGTCGCGCTCATCAAAACTCTTTTTGCGCCGTGGCACGGCTATCAATGGTCTTATGGCAGGGGATTCAGTTTTTCCAGATACGCCGAAACCTTTATCTCCAATACCTTCGCCAGAGTTATAGGGGCGATAATAAGGAGTGTTCTGATTATTTTCGGCTTGATATTTGAGGTCATAATTTTCCTTTTGGGGGGAATTGTTTTTTTCGGCTGGATTCTCCTGCCCGTTGTCATATTTCTATGCTTTACTTACGGCATTAAATTTCTATTTTGATGTTTAATTTTGATTTCCAAAAAACAGCGATATCCAGAGCAGTGAAAATTTCCGAAGGTTTAGCTGTTTCCGTCATATCAGCGTTTAGGATAATATTCCTTATTATTTCAGCGGGTTTGGCCGTGTTGTTTTTGGCAGGCAATTTATCCGCTGGCTTTGGGCGGGAATACGATTTTTCTTTCGGTTTTGCCCTGATATTTTTGGGATTTAGCGTTATTTGTTTCCTGATAGACGGTTTTGTGAAAGTAAAAGTAAGCCAGCCCCCGGTGCCAGAGATAACGCCAGTGGTTAATTTAGCGGAGTTTTTAGGGATTGATGCGGCCAGAGCCCTTGTTGGCGCTGTTAAGTTTTCAAAACGGAAAAACATTTTTCCGATTAATGCCAGCATCTTTCTTTATTTTCTTCTCAAAGAGAATCCCCAGCTTAATTTTGTCCTGTCGCGCCTTTTGCTGGACACTCGGGCGCTGGAACAAAAATTGGCAGAGCACTTTTTAGCCCAGACAACAGGGGACAGTTTTAGCCAAGGCATTTATTCCCAAAAGTTTGAGCAATCGATTAAGGATGCTTTGGAAGCGTCAAAAGATAAGGGGCATAAATATATTGAGCCGGGGGATATGCTTTTGGCTTTAGCCAAAAACGAGCCGGTTTTAGGGATGTTTTTATTAGAGGCGGACTTAAGGCCGGATGATGTCAGAAGCGCGGTGTTATGGTGGGAAGAGGGGGAGGACAAGAGAAAGCGGCGGAAAAGATTTTGGGATTATGAAAATCTGGCGCGCCAAGGCAGTATTGGCCGGAGCTGGTCAAGCGGATATACCATTATCCTTGATGAGTATGCGGTGGATTATAATCAATTGGCGCTGAACGAGGGGATGGAAACGACCATCGGATATAAAAAAGAAATTGAGCAGACAGAGAACATCTTATCCAGCCCGGAAATCAATAATGTCCTTTTAGTGGGAGAGCCGGGCGTGGGGATGAAGAATATTGTAAAAGCGATAGCCGTTAAGAGCAATAAGGGCCAAAGTTTTCCGGCCGTTAATTTTAACCGGGTTCTGGAATTGCAGATTCCCCAGCTGCTTGCCCGGATGCAGAACATGGACCAGGTCGAGGATGCTTTGGACAGGATTTTCAAGGAGGCGCTTAATGCGAAAAATGTCATTTTGATTATTGATGAATTTCATAATTTTGTCGCCCAAGAACCGGCTCCGGGCAAGATTGATATTACCGGCCTCATTTCTTCATATTTAAAATATCCTGAATTCAAAATTATCGCCATCGCCAGTTATGCCGGGCTCCACAAGCAGATTGAGGAAAACCCGACTATTTTGAATCTCTTTTCCAAGGTTGAGATTAAGGAGCCGTCTCCGCAGGAAACAATGAGAATGCTCCAGCGATTGGCGCCGTCATTGGAGGCAAAATACAGCCGGCTTATCTCTTATCCCGCCTTGGAGCAGATAGTGGAGCTGACTGGCCGGTATATCGCAGACGTGCCGTTTCCCAAAAAAGCCATAGAGGTTTTGGAAGAATCGATAATTAAGACGGGCAAAGGCAAGGGGAAATGGATTTTGCCGGAAGACATTGACAAGATAGTGGCCCGGAAAACAGAGATTCCGGTGGGCAAGATAGAGGTTAAGGAAAAAGAGCTTTTGCTTAACTTGGAGGACTTGATTCATCAGAGAATTATTAACCAGCAAGAGGCGGTGCGGGAGGTTTCCACTGCCTTGCGCCGAGCCAGAGCCAAACTGAAGGAGAGGAAGGGGCCGATGGGCGGTTTTCTTTTCTTGGGACCCACCGGTGTGGGCAAAACAGAAACCTCCAAAGCCCTTGCCGAGATTTATTTCGGTTCAGAGCAAAAAATGATTCGGCTTGATATGTCGGAATTTCAGTCCACAGAAGACATCCCCCGGCTTATAGGCGCTTCCGGCAACGAAGGGCTTCTGACCACGCCGGTCAGGGAAAATCCTTTTTCCCTGGTGCTTTTGGATGAAATAGAAAAAGCCCATGCCAATATCTTGAACTTATTTTTGCAGGTCTTGGACGACGGCCATATCACGGACGGAATGGGGAGAAAAGTAGATTTCAAAAACTCAATTATTATAGCCACTTCCAATGCCGGCTATGAGGTTATTTTAGAGGCGTTAAGAAACAATTTGGATTTTTCAACTATTAAAGAGAGCTTGCTGAACAAGCTTTTTGACCAGAGGATTTTCCGGCCGGAGTTTATCAACAGATTTGACGCAGTGGTTTTGTTCAGGCCCTTGACTAAGGAAAATTTATTGGACATCGCCCAGTTGATGCTTAGAAAAATACAGGAGGGCTTGATGGAAAAGAATATTGATTTTATAATTACTCAAGAGTTAAAAGAGAAGATTGTTGAACTCGGTTATAACATAACCTTCGGGGCGAGGAATCTCAAAAGGGTGATTCAGGACAAAGTGGAGAACGCTTTGGCAGAAGAGTTGTTGAGGGGAGAAATTAAAAGGGGAGACAGAATTGAAGTGGACCCGAAGAGATTCAGGGTGAGAAAGATAGAGTGATTATTTAAAATTAAATCATTAAAAATTAAAACCTATGGAGGAACAAAATCAAGATTTTAATATATCCGGAACCATAAATCAGGCCGATGACAGTTTTGAGCCAGGGCCAGCGCCGGTGGCCAAGCCCAAAGACAAGAAGAAGCTTATCTTGGGAATAGCGGTTGGCTTGCTGGCAATTGTTGTCGGTATGGGCATTGTTTTTGCCACTGGCTTATGGGACCCGGTTTGGAATCCGTTAAGGCCTTCGCCGGACAAAATCGTGATGGAGGCGCTGAAAAACATTTCTGAAATTGACAGCCTGCGCGCCAAGGTAAAGATTGGCATAGATGTAACAGGAAGTCCGGAGGGGGATACCAAAGTGGCTCTGGGGATAGATGCGGTAGAAGACAATTTAGATGCGGAAAATCGCAAAGGACAATTTCTAATTGATTTTTCCATTATCCAAAACGGAGTGGAGATGATGTTCGGGGGAGAGGCGCGCGTAACAGGCGGGATATTCTATTTCAAAATTACTACCGTTCCTCTTGTCCCCCGGCTCCAATTGGCCGTTGCCGGGATTGACCTTGATCCGTTTATAGGGAAGTGGTTCAGATTTGACCCCAAAGAAGCGGGAATGAGCTTGCAGACAATGACCCGGGAAGAGGAGGATGAAATTACCAGCGAGATTTGGCGATTATTTTCCCAATCTCCGCCCTTCAGGGTAAAAGCAAAATTAGCGGGCGAGAAGATAGATAACAAAGCAACATACCATTATTTGCTGGCATTAGACAAAGAAAATACCAAGAAGTTTTTGCTTGAATTGGTTGAGATTTCTGAAAATCAGAACACGCGGCCGGCTTTTGGGATTATAGACACTGCGGAAATTTCCAGCCAGATAGACGAATCATTCAGCAAAGTGGGGGAGATTGAATTTGAGATTTGGATAGGGCAGAAGGACAAGTATGTTTATAAAATTGGGATTGATAAGGATTTCTACGGCGTGGACGTAGGCAATGGCCAAATGGGGAATATGGCTCTTGATTTTGAAATGGTCTTCTCCGAATTTAATCAACCCCGAAACATTACTGCGCCAGAGAACTCGGACAATATAATAGATTTGCTGATGCCTTTTTTCCAAATTCCAAAAGTTTTTTATCCAACAGGACTTGAATTTCCTGAATAGCGTAATAATATAAGGCAATCAGTGGTTTTCGGGGAAAGGACAAGGCGGACATAGTGTCCGCTTTGTTGTTGATTGTTCGGAATTATTGACAATCTCCCTTGATGGGCGTAAACTAAGAATAAAAGCTATTGACAAAATATGTTAAATAGTGTAGAGTTAAATCAAAACTAATAACGTCTCACGGCGCAAAACATATGAATAAATTAAGAGTATTTTTTCTTGTTTTCACTCTTTTCGCTCTTGTGTTATTGGTTCAACCTTTCTTAAAGGCGAATTTTGCTTTTCTGGAGGGAGCTGTTCAAGGCGATTATGCCGCTTATGCGCAGGGATGCATCACCGGCTGTAACCATGAATGCTCATACTATGACCAAAGGACTTGTTCTGACAATACTCACTATAGGGCCTGCGGAAACTATGACTGCGATGTCTGCTTGGAATGGTCATCTCCTGTCAGTTGTTTATCCGGCACCGTCTGCCAGAATGGAATGTGCGTCACTGATTGCGCCACCCACGACTACAAATCCTGCTATGACAGCGATGTTTATTGGTATGACTCCTGCAACGCCAGAGAGGACAAATCAAGCGAATGCGGAAACAGCGGATGGACTAATGATTATCAATGCTCGGGCAATATCTTACAAAGGAAATGGTTAGACAAAGGATGTTCTAATGCTTCTTGTTTTTCCAACGCCGGGTGGCAGACCAGTCAGGACTGCGGTTCTGATTCCTGGACCAACAATTATCGTTGTTCGGGCACCCAAATTCAAAGGGAAAAGAACAGGAAAGGATGTTCCGGTTTTGCTTGCTACAATTACAATGAATGGATAACCGAACATGATTGTGTCAATGACGGCAAAATCTGCAGCAACGGCCAGTGCGTAGACACTTGTCAGGATGAATGTACGGCGGGCCAAGCAACTTGTCAGGACAGCGGTTCAAGGAAAATTTGCGGAAATTATGATGCTGATTCCTGTTTGGAATGGTCTCCGATAGAAAGCATCTTGGGTCCCACATCCTGCGGTTATGGAAGCTGTAATGATAATCAAAAACCGAGCTGGTATTGCGCGGGAGGCATAGCCGAATATTCCTGCAACTATGATTCCAGCTGCGGATGCAATAACTGCGACAACTGCAATGATTGCTGGAATTGCAACTATTGCTACAATCAAAACGACCATAAGTCCTGCTATGACAGCGATGTTTATTGGTATGACTCCAATAACAGCCGGCAAAGCAAATATGAAGATTGCGGAGACGATTACTGCACATCCTGGGGCTCGTCCTATTGTTCCGGCAACAGCGTTTATAAAGAACGGACTTGCTATGACAAAGGATGTTCCGGCAGTTCCTGCTTTAGCCATTCCAATGTTCAAAAAACATTGGTGGAAAAATGCGACAGCAACGAGACCTGCTCTAACGGAAAATGCGTAAAAGAGCGGGAATGCACTTCGGGCCCTTGCTGCGACGGTCAGAATTACAAGAGTTCAAACGTTGTTTGCAAAAGTGAATCAGAAACCAGATACAGCTGCCCTTGGGGCGCTGGATGCGGAGCTGATGTCGGGCAAAGCACCAGAATCAGGTTTAGATATTGTTCCGGAGAGAGCGCCCAGTGCGACGGCAATTGGGGAAGCTGGGGCAATTGGTCTTCCTGGATAGTGGCTGATTATTGTTCAACTAACGAAACCTGTTCGGCAGGGGATTCAACCTGCAACTACAATTCATCCTGCTCTGTCGCTCCGATAACCCAGACAAGGCAGTGCTATGACAACGATGTCTATTGGTATAATTCGTCCGGGGCGCGATTGAGCAAATATATGGACTGCGAAGATGATAATTCCTGCACTTTGGACAGGTGCGCCGAAGGAAGATGTTATCATGATTTGAAATGCGACGGCACAACCTGCAGTGAGGACTCTGCTGATTACTGTTCAAATTGTCAGCATTGCGGAGACGGAGCGGTAAATTGCAATGAAACATTCTGCGATTGCCCGCTTGACGTGAAGCTTCCAACCGCTGACACGATGGCAATATCTGTTTTGGCGAAAAAAGACGGGCCTGACGAGGGCTGGAAGAAAACCTTGTCAGTTGAACCGGGGGATAAAGTTTCTTTCCTTGTTATCGTGGCTTCTTCGGGAAACGAAACCATTCCCGATGTCATGCTTAACAATTTGTTGCCGGCCAATCTTGATTATACCGGCGATTTGAAAATAGACGATACTCCTTTTGCGGGCAGTATTGCTGGCGGTTTTACCTTAGGCGCTCTGGCCCCGAAGCAATCTAAGCATATCAGTTTTGACGCCAAAATTGGCGATGCCAAAGAATTCACTTCAGGCGCCACTTATTTAAGCAACATTAGCACTGTTGCTTACGCTGACAAGACAATCAGCGACAGCGTTAACATCGAGGTCTTGAAAGGCATAACCGGAACAGCTGCGGCCGGAACCGTTTTCTCGCAGATAGTCAGCATAATCGGCAGTTTGGCTTTCTGGCTGGTGATATTGTTTATTCTGATATTGGGCGGAATCATTGTTTTCAGCGGTTATTACTGGATGAAAAAGAAAAAGGAAGTGGAGCTGGTGCGATTGTAAAACTCATTAAAATCTGAACCCAAAAGCCGACTCATTAGAGTCGGCTTTTGGCATTAAAAAGTTTTCCACAGCAAAGTGGTTGACTGGTGGTTAATTGTGGGGTATAAAGAAGGTGTTGTGGAGAAAGGTGGGGATAACTTTGAACAACTGTGGATAACTCAAAACCTAATTCTTATCTATATTATCTTTCTTTCTGTTTATTTTTAACTTTTCATTTTTAGTTTTTAATTTAGCGAACCCGCCCCGGGCGGGGAGCGAACCATGTTCATCGGCGAATACACATATTCATTAGACACAAAGAGGCGGTTAAGCATACCGACCAAACTTAGAAAGTCCTTAGGCAGCAAGGCAGTTATCACCAGAGGATTGGACAACTGTCTTTTTCTTTTTTCAACAACTGAATGGGAAAAATTGGCTAAACGTTTAAGCGAGCTTCCGTTTCAGAAAGCGGACGCAAGGGGATTCACCCGGTTTATGCTCGCCGGCGCCACGGAAACAGCCATAGATTCTTTGGGAAGGATTTTGATTCCGGATTATTTGAAGGCGTATGCCGGCCTGAAAAAGAAGACAGTCATTGCCGGGCTTTCAAATAGAGTGGAGATTTGGGACGAAACCAGATGGAGGACATACAACCAAAAGACGGAGAAAGAAATGGAAGATATGGCGGAACGTTTAACAGAAGTCGGCTTCCGGTCGGGTTAAGATTTTATCTGCCCGGGCAAAGAAGCCAAGATACAATTGGGATTTTGAAAATGAATGCATATCCCTGTGCTAAAAAATGAAATTATAAAGTACCTTGACCCGAAGCCAAACGAGAATTTTATTGATTGCACTTTCGGAGAAGGGGGGCACGCCCTCGCTCTCTTGGAGGCGATTGAGCCGGACGGCAAAGTTTTGGGGATAGAGGCAGACCCGGAGCTTTATAAAAAATTTCAGGAGGAGGGCGAAATCCAAAATCCAAAATCCAAAATCCAAAATA
>Ga0066637_10001826_pt1 | contig 13945 bp, 13 predicted proteins | sample CryGeyCG2014_020_FD_62737 | JGI IMG/M metagenome (GOLD analysis project Ga0066637, IMG submission 62737) | Groundwater microbial communities from aquifer - Crystal Geyser CG08_land_8/20/14_0.20 | ecosystem: Environmental > Aquatic > Deep subsurface > Groundwater | place: USA: Utah: Grand County...
AATGAAAAAAGATTTGCCAATGTGTTATTAAGAATGAATTTTGTCTAGAGCTTACTTCTAAATTGAGAGGTAAGCTTTTTTCTTTCTTTCAAATAAAAAAATTCTACGCCTTCAGATACCTGCGCGTGGCTATCCAGCTGGAGGCGGCACCCAAGAATCCGCCCACCAAAAGCAAAATTATAAAAATCTGGAAAAAATTAGACACGTAATATTCAAACAGGTTAAGTCCGCCAAAAAATCTCGCAGACATTGGCCCTAACCAAAGAGTCAAAAAATAAAACAAACCCATGGAAACCGCTGAAGCCACAATGCCGTATAAAACCCCTTCCACCATAAAAGGGCTGCGGATATAGTTATTGGAGGCGCCAACCAATCTCATCACGCTTATCTCATCCCTGTTACTGTAAATAGCCAAACGAATCGTGTTAAACGTAACGAGCAAAGCGATAAACACCAGCACTAAACTTATGCCGGTACTCAGTTTTCTTGAAACCTGTAAAATGTTTGCCAGCCGGTCTATTACCACCTCGTTTTCCCTGTAATTTATTTTATCAATTGAAGTAAAAACCCCGGCCTCCAAAAAACGGGCAATGCTTTCATATTGGGAGGGATTCTTCGCGCGAATATTCAAACTGGCGCCAAGCGGATTTTCTTCCAGTTCCGCCAAAGACTGCACAATAAGATTATTTCCCGTATGCCTTTCCCGAAAATCCGCCAAAGCCTTTTCACGAGAAACAAACTCCGTGCCTTTAACTTCATCCAATTTTTCCAAAGAGCCCTGGAGCGAAAACATTTCAATTTCCTCGGCGTTTGTTTTAAAATACACGGTAATATCCACCTTATCCTGCAGCTGGTCCAAGACCGTCGAAAGTATGGCCTTGCCGAAAAACAAAGAGCCGATAACACTAAGTGTTACTACCATTATTAAAATGGTCGCCAAAGACACCCAGCCGTTTCGCCAAAAATTAATAAGGCCTGCTTTTATTATTCTTTTGATGTTTGTTATAAACATATTCGCATCATATGACATACTTACCTCTTTTATCATCTCTCACAACCCGTCCCTTTTCAAGAGTTATAACCCTTTTATCAAGCAAATTGATAACATCTTTATTGTGCGTGGTTAAAATCACCGTGGCGCCGAGCTCATGAATTTTTTTGATAAGTTCCATTATTTCCCGAATATTCAGAGGATCCAAATTTCCGGTCGGCTCATCAGCTAATATCACATCAGGCCTGTTTACAATCGCCCTGGCAATGGCCACTCTTTGCCTTTCCCCGCCGGAAAGCTCACTGGGAAAATGGAAACTTTTGTCCACCAAATCCACTACCTCCAACACCTGCGGCACATCCTCGCGAATTTCTTCTTCTGTCCGGCCTGACGCCTGCATGGCAAAAGCGATATTTTCATAAGCCGTTTTTGTCGGAAGCAATCTGAAATCCTGAAACACCACGCCTATTCTTTTTCTCACCCTGTGAAGTTCCTGTCTGCGAAGAGAATGGACATCCACTGAATCAAGAAAAATTTTTCCGGAAGTAGGAATTTCCTCCGCCAAAAGCAATTTCAGCAAAGTAGTTTTACCGGCGCCGGACTGACCAACAATGGAAACGAATTCGCCTTTATCTACGATAAAACTGACGTCTTCCAAAGCGGTGGACGTAGGTGAATAAATTTTTGAAACTTTATCGAAATATATCATGCCAATTTGGCTCGCGAGCAACGCGAGCGATTCGCCAAATTGAGCACCTCGCCGTAGTTCGCCGCAGGCAGACAAAGGCGGGTAACTCTTTAAATATTCTTTTCTACTTCCACAAACTCCTCCAAATTACCCTCCAAAACACTTTCCACATTACTGGTCTCCACTTCGGTCCTGTGGTCTTTCACCATTTTATACGGGTGAAAAACGTAAGACCTAATTTGGCTGCCCCATTCCGGTTCTATTCTTTTTCCTTTCAACTTTTTCAGTTCTTCTTTTTTGTGTTCTTTGTAAATTTTAAACAATTTGGAACGCAAAAGTTCTTTTGCCCTCTCGCGATTCTGCGCCTGAGAGCGCTCTGTTTCCACATGCACCGAAATGCCGGTGGGAATATGTTTGATACGGACAGCAGTCTCTCTTTTATTTACATTCTGACCGCCCGGACCCGAAGAACGGCTGAAATCAACCTCAATATCCTCATCTCTTAATTCAATCTCCGGCTCTTCTACAAAACGCGGCAAAACTTCAACCAGCGCGAAAGATGTATGCCGCAATTTTTTGGGGGAAAAAGGAGAAATCCTGACCAGGCGATGCACACCGTTTTCTCCTTTTATTTCTCCATACACTTTCTTTCCACTCAATTCAAAAGTTATATTTTTCAAACCACCGGTATCGTTTCTGCTTTCATGAAAAATTTCTATACCCCATCCATTTTTCTCTGCGAATTTCTGATACATATCAAAAAGTATTCTTGCCCAATCTTCCGCGTCCTCTCCGCCAGCGCCGGCCTGGATGGTGACAACAGCATCGCCTTTATCATATTTATTTAAGGCGGAAAGTTTTTCCTTAATCTGGTTAATTTCCTTAAGCGCTGCCTGGGCATTCTCTTTATCTGCCCAAAAATCGGGTTTTTGCAATCTTTCTTCCAGCTGCTTTAATTTACTTTTATATTCTTCAATATTCATTTTATCTCAAAACCTTAAAAATTGGAATATTTCCATAAAGTTATTTTACCACAAAATAAAGCCCCGCACCTACTGAAGTAAGCGCGGGGATAGCGGCTATACAATTTTCAGTCCTGGCGGTAATAATGAAGGGGGGGGGACAATACTTGGCTTTCTTTAATGCTTTTTCGGTAATCATATACCGATACCTTAAAGCACCATTGTAGAGACTGACAAATCCCTTAACGCCGGTGTATTTGCAGTGGATGTGATGAAAAAAGGCCACAATTATTGCTTTCCCAAAGAGTGCAATATGTATGTGGCCTTATGCACTGGAAGACCCCGAGGTATTTGAAGTAATCAGAAGGCGAAGCAGCTCCCCCACCTATATGGATGACCCTCATACCACCAAACATATTGATTGCTGGTATTGGGAAAAAGAATGAAAGAATAAAAAGAAAAAGGTGACAAAACAGTCACCTTTTTTCATTTACCTCATTAAATATTCCTTGCCTCGCCTGCCATCACCTAAGCCCCCTGTCAGAATCGAACTGACGTATGCAGTTTACGATACTGCTGTTCTGCCACTGAACTAAGGAGGCTCAGGACATGGCGGGCGGGCGCCCCATTGAGTCCCGACGCTTCGATCGGGACATCAGGGCTGCCTCGGCATAATGAGTATATTTACGATTTCGCTCGAACTTATTTTATCAAAAATTCTGATTTTGGAAAGTACCGCGCCAAGCAGTTATACAAATTCCGCAACCAACATATTTATTTTTGCTTATTTTAAGCATATATAATTAAAAATTATTTTTGTTTCTTCCAATGATTTTATAGTAAATTTCACCCCTCTTCGCATATCAATGTTATTTTCATTTATTTTTCTGAAAAAATTTAAATATGCTTTCGACAGCGATAGCTCCTTCACTACAGGCAGTAATAATTTGCCGAAAATTATTAGAAGCTGTGGTAATGTCACCAGCGGCCCAAACTCCATTTTGACTGGTACTTTGGTCAGAACTCACTTCAATATAATTATTTTCATCCGTTTCCAAAAATAGTTGTTTTATCAATTCTTCCTGCGGCTTAGTGCCGATTTCTATAAACAACCCGTCAATTTTAATTTCCCTTTTTTCTTTATAAGGAATATCTAAAACAATTTTTTCTAATTTTTTGTCTCCTTTTAAACCAATGACATTGGTATTATAAATTACTTCTATTTTCTTGTTTTTTACCACTTGGTCAATCCATAAAACTTCGCCGCGCAACTTATCCTTTCGGTAAATTTGGTAAACTTTATCAGCTACTTCGGCTAAATAAAGCGAAGCTGTATTAGCGCTATCACTGCCTCCGACAACCGCAACCGTTTTGTCCCTATAAAACATAGCATCGCAAGTGGCGCAATAGGAAATTCCCTTGCCAAGAAATTTATTCTCATTCGGCAAATTAAGCAAACGATGCTTAGCGCCAATAACCAAAAGGAGAGTGTCTGCTAAGAATATTTTTTTGTTTTGAGTAATTACCCTAAATATTTTTCCTTTTCGGCTGATACTAACCGCTTTATCTATTATCAAAGTCGCGCCTAAGGACTCCGCATGTTTCTGCATTTTTCTGACTAATTCCGAACCAAGAATCTCTTGTTCAGTAGGAAAATTACAAATTTTATGCGCTTCAAAAACTAATCCGCCTATGGCCTCGCCAATAACTAAATGGTCTACTCTATACCGAGAAGCGTAAATTGAGGCTGTTAACCCCGCAGGGCCAGCCCCGATAATTAACAAAGAATACTTTTTTTTCATTGCCATTAATTTAAATTTCCTCTTAGTTTCGCCGCTGTTAATATTCTTCTAATGGCAAGAATATAAGCTGCGGTTCTTAAATCTATTTTTTTATTATGTTCTTCGTATGTCTTAATCATTTTCCCCCATGAATTAATCATTCTTTGCTGTAACATTTTTTCCAGATATTCTTTCTCTAAAATATTTCCTGTCCTGTTTTGCGACCACTCAAAATAGCTCGCAATTACTCCTCCTGAATTAGCTAATACGTCTGGAATAACCGTTACCCCTTTATCAAGCAATATTTTATCTGCCTCATAATTTATGGGGCCGTTAGCAATTTCAATAATATATTTTGCTTTAATTTTATCAGCATTATTTTCTGTAATTTGATTCTCTAAAGCTGCTAAAACCAACACCTCAACCGGCAGTTCCAATAAATTAGCATTAGTAATTTGTTTCATCTGTTTGTATTTGGATACCGAACCTTTTTCATTTTTTACCTTAATCACCTGATTAATATTTAAGCCATTTTTATTATAAATTCCGCCCTTGCTGTCACTAACGGCTGCTATTTTTAACCCGCTTTCATAAATCATACGAGAGATGTAAAGACCGGCGTTGCCAAATCCTTGAATGGCAATTTTAGAATTTTTTTTGTTTAATCCAAATTTTTTTATCATTTCTTTAAGGATAATAAAACCTCCTTTTGCCGTGGCATCATTACGCAAATCGCATCCTTGTAGTTCCAATGGTTTGCCAGTAATCATTCCCGGTTCATGATGCTTAACCTTTTTTTCATATTCGTCCAGCATCCAAGCCATTATTTGTGAATTAGTATAAACATCAGGAGCCGGTATATCCTTATCTTGGCCTAAATGCTTATAAAAAACATCTATAAACTTACGGCTAATTTTTTCTAATTCTTGAGGGGATGATTTTTTGGGATCAAATTTAATCCCGCCTTTAGCTCCTCCAAAAGGTAAGCCGGCCAATGAATTTTTAATCATCATCCAAAATGACAACGATTTTACCTCATCTTCGTTTACGCCTGGATTAAACCTTATACCTCCCTTGCCAGGACCTAAAACATCATTAAAAAGAATTCGCCAGGCCAATAGTTTTTTATTGCCGATTTTAATCCAAGCCCGATTAATTTTCTTAGCTTTCAACAGAAAAGACACTTCTTTATCTGTCAAACCTTCTATTTGTTTAATTTCCGCTAATTTTTTAATTATATTAGAAAATATTTTGTTTTTCATTAGTTATTTATGATTATTAATATTAAATTAAAATTTAAAGTTCTTTTTCTAACTCTTGTCGAATCATTTCTTTTGGCCTTAACCCGATAAATTCTTTGACTACTTTGCCATTTTTGAATAGTTTCATATTAGGAATACTTTGAATTTGATATTGAATAGCCAAAGATTGATGTTCAAGGATTTCAGTATTAAGTTTCCCTATTTTTAATTTACCTTTTAATTCCTCCGAAAGTTCATCTAACACAGGAGCCATCATTAAACAGGGCTGGCACCAAGGCGCCCAAAAATCCACCAAAACGGGAATTTTGGACTGCAGAACTTCTTCGTTAAAATTTTGACTCGTAATTTCAATTGTTTTTGACATAATTTTAGTTTATTAATTGCTATTTATTTTAAATTATTTCTTTTAGCAAAAATTCTATAGTTTTTCTTCTTTTTTTCTCTATAAGATTAATCAAGCCGTCTATTTGTCCTTTAACAATATGTAGGCGTTGACTTATTGTATTTTTTCTCATATATGTTTATTTTTTAATTTGTATATAAGTTTATATTATACCCCCAGAGGAATTTTTGATAAAATAAGTTCGAGCGAAATCGTAAATATGGAGCCTGAGGGGAGAATCGAACTCCCGGCCTCTTTCTTACCAAGAAAGCGTTCTGCCACTGAACTACCCAGGCAAGATGCTTATTATTCTATACAAATTTTTAAAAAAGTCTATTCCAACCCGAAAAAGTTAATGGCGTTTTTAGTGGTTTGCTCCGCCGCTTCTTCAAAAGAAACCCCACGTACCGCGGCGATTTTTTTAACCACCTCCTTCACATAAAGCGGCTCGTTGCGCTTTCCGCGATAAGGCGCCGGCGCCGCAAAAGGAGAATCCGTTTCCGCCATTATTTTATCAAACGGCATATTTTTTATGGTTTCGTCATAATTGTCGGAAAAGGTTATGGGTCCGTCAAAAGAAAGACTAAAACCCATCTCCAAATACTTCTGCGCCTGCTCCCACGTGCCGGAAAAAAAATGAATGTCGCCGCATAATCGTGAAGCATGAAGCTTAAAACTTGAAACAATATCTAACACTTCATCATGCGCGTCGCGGCAATGAATCATCAGGGGCTTACCAACTTCCAGGGCCAATTCAATTTGTTGTTTAAATATTTTTATTTGTTTGTTTCGGATTTTGGATTTCGGATTTCGTGCTTCTTGATTACGATAGTAATCAAGTCCACATTCACCTATCGCCACTACTTTCGGATGTCGAGCCAATTCCCGATATTTTTCCAAATCAAACTCTCCACCGGCCCTGTCTGTCGGATGCAAACCCACGGCCAGCCAAACACCGTCATATTTTTCCGCCAATTCAATGGATTTTTGAGAAGTTTCTAAATCAACACCGATGTTTATAAACCAAACACCGGCATCCAGAGTTCTTTTTATAACTTCATCACGGTCTTGATTAAAATCTGGAAAATCCAGATGACAATGAATATCTATTAATTTAGGCTCTTGCATATTCTCATATTCTTTTTCTTTCAATAACACCCTTACATTCTCAAGTTTGTAAGGATGTTGTTTCTATGGTCTTGTGTCATCACATAGCAGCTTTTTTACTTTTTTTCTGAATACGCCACCCGCTTGACGTATTCACACCGCACGGCTAGGGATCGTTGCGGCCGATTTATCACGCAGAATCCCATTCCTCGTGTGAAATATTTGCTTGGCGCAAAATTTCAGCAATAAGATTTTTTGATATATCGCGGCGATGCAGATATAGCATCCCCCTCTTTCAACTTAAACAAAACCCAATCTTCAAAGGCAGATTGAAGTTCCGCTCTGCAATCTTCAAGATTTTTTGCATTCGCCCATACGCCACTAAATCCCGGAATTTCTCCGAAGTAGCTGCCGTCTTTTAGGAATTTATATTTCGCTCTTTTCAATTGTTTTCTAATAAATTCACTTAACATATTCTCACTATATATCACAGCAACGAAAAAATCAATGCTTTGTATAACGCCACCCAATTTTGGACTCCGCAAGCAAATTAAAATTGAAAGAAGCCGGCTTTATTGATAGCCGCGAAGACGACCTGCCGGAGCTCGCCCAATATCTCCGCGCAAAATATCGGCTCTCCCCTTCAGCAATTCGCGATATAGAAATGTCAAAAGAGATTGTTGATAAGAAGTATGAGGGAGAAGACGCTAGGCGGTTAAGGTGAATAATTTTATGAATGAAGTCGAACCTGCCTACTACCTGCCGGCAGGCAGAGCAGGCAGGTATTCAGCAAACGCAAGGAGGAGGACACCCGTACAAGTATCACATAACTCGTCGATCGTCATGGTTGTGTGACAGTTAAAAAAGTTGAAAAAGAGTCATTACAAAATATCGTAAAACTTTTGCGGCCGCGCAACTTTTACGATATCCAGAAATTGCTTCGCAATCACGGTTCAGGGCATCGCTTCGCTCGCTTTTTATATTTCTTCCCGCTGCCGCACGGCTTTAGATAATATCTCCGAAACTTTCAATTTTTTTGCCCATTGCCTTAAATATTGCTTATCCAATTTTTTGCCGGAGATTTTTAAAATTGATTCTATGTCCTCCAAGTGACGGCTAGATTGAGTTTCTTTATACCATCTAAGTTTAATGAGAATCAAATCCTCTGGAGAGGTAAAAAAAACTCTTTCTCCTGAAATAATCCTGGCCACTTTCTTTTTTAGACGCGAAATATCGAAAGGATCTTTCTCTTTAAGAACCCAAAAATCTATCTTCACTCCCGTCTCGCCGTCAATGAAATTAAATTCGTCTTGTCGTTTAAACGCCTGCCTCATTGCTTCCTTGTCCACATATCCCGCCCTGCCCAACTCCAGCAACGCTTTTCCCAAATCATCTATTTTCTCTGATTGCAGCTCTATAACAATATCAATATCAGCCGTAAATCTCGGCCTACCCCAAATCAAAACAGCCATTCCGCCCGTAACCATATACGGGATTTTCAATCGTTTGAGAATCTTAGCGATATTTATAAGAAGATGTCGCGGATCTATTTGTTCCATAATAAAATTTATCGCCAGCTAAATTCTTAGCTAGCTGCCATAGTTGCGAGCTTAATTCTAGTTTCCTATCCGCTGACATTTTCCGAAAAATATCGTCTTGAATTTCTTGGGCTGTTTTCCGATTTATTTTCTGCTTTAAACTCATAATCTAATTATACGGGCTTTTATAATTTAATACTAATCTTTTCTGGGGAATAACGACTCGGGCATTTTATTATCCTTTATGACATTCAAAATCTTTTCTGAAGTATCAGGCATAAACGGCCCCAGCAAAAAAGCAATTTGATTCAACGCGGAAATCAAATTCCATAAAATCGCTCTCGCCTTTTCTTTGTCTTCTTTAATAATTTTAAAAGGCTGTTCCTCCTGAATATACAAATCAGATTGAGAAATTCGCTCCCAGATATAATCCATCGCCTTATTCAACTCCATTTTATCCAAATACGCCTCAATTCCAATCCAAGACGGCTCCTCAATGGCAAACCCGTCAAATTGTTCCGCCATCTTCATCACCCTGCTCACCAAATTACCCAGCCCGTTTGCCAAATTGGCGTTATACACCTTTTTAAATTTTTCTTTCGTTAGATCTCCGTCTTCAGTCGGCGTTATCTCCCGAAGCAGGTAATAACGCAGGGCGTCAGCGCCATATTCTTCTATCAATTCAAACGGGTCAATAACATTTCCCGAACTTTTAGACATTCTTTTACCGCCCGATAAAACAAATCCGTGCGCAAAAATTTTTTTCGGCAATTCCAATCCGACGGACAAAAGCATCGCCGGCCACACAACGGCGTGAAAACGGAGAATATCTTTTCCTATCACATGCGTATCAGCGGGCCAAAAATCTTTTGGCTGTAAATAGTTCGTAAGGGCCTCTATCCAAACGTACATAATTTGCGATTCATCGCCCGGCACCGGCACGCCCCAATTACACACTTTCTCGGCCGGCCTGGAACAACTGATGTCTTTCACGTCTTTAAGTATTTCCAAAACTTCGTTTTTTCTGGCTTCCGGCAAAATTAACAATTCATCCGTCTCAATTTTTTTACGAATCTCGGCGGCATACTTTGAAAGTTTAAAAAAATAATTTTCTTCCTCTATCAACTCCGGCTCCAAAGATTCGTGATACGGGCATTTTCCGTTAATCAAATCTTTCTCCGTTATAAAGGCCTCGCAACCGACGCAATAAAATCCCTTATATTTTGATTTATAAATATCCCCCTCCTCTTCCATTTTTTTCCAGATACTCCGCGCCACGGGCCAATGCCTTTTTTTGTCGGAAGTGCGAATAAAATCGCTATAAGAAATATTCAAATCCGCGCAAAGTTTTTTAAACTTTTCAACATTCAAATCGACAAAGTCTTCAACTTTTCGGCCGGCTTCCTCGGCCGACTGAACGATTTTTATTCCATGCTCGTCGGTGCCGGTCAAAAAATAGACGTCTTTTTCACCAAACATACGCTGATAGCGGGCAATGACATCGGCCTGAATCTTTTCCAAAGCATGGCCTAAATGAGGCGCGCCATTGACGTAATCAATGGCAGTTGTAACGTAAAATTTTTCCATCCCGTTAGTGATAGGAAATGTTTTAACATTTCCGTAAGTTATTTAATAAACTTTGAATAAATCTTATTTTTTCTTTTTTTAACCCGTTGCAAAATCCCAAGGATTAGATCACTAACGGGATTTTTGAGAAAGCGTGTGTTTTTTGGCCGCCGCATCATTCAAAAATTCCCGAAGAACAGTGGCCATGGGAACCGCCAGAAGAACCCCGAAAAAACCCCCCAATTTCGCCCCGATTATAATCGCCAAAATCACCATTATCGGCGGGAGACCGATTATCTTTCTGACAACCAGAGGATAAATTAAATGATTCTCAAATTGCTGAATAATCACGTAAAGACCGATGGCCGCCAAAGCCAAAGTCGGACTTTGGAAAAACGCCACGATAATAGCCGGAATAGAAGCCAAGATAGGACCAAAGATAGGAATAAGTTCAAAAACCGCGGCAAGAAGCGCGAAAGTAAGCGCGTATTCTATTCTTAAAATACTCAAACCCAAAAAAACCAAAACTCCAACCACTATACCCAAAACCACCTGACCCTTCATCCAATTTCCTATCTTTTTGCGAGACCTTTCCCAAAGTCCGAGAATATAATTTTCATATTCAACAGGAGTAACAATCCTTAGAAAGTTTTCCAATCCGTTTTTCTGAACCGCAAGATAAAAAGACAAAACAATCATCAGAAAAAAAGATAAAACTCCGCCAAAAACCTTGGTCGCGGCCGCGAAAAAACCAACAGTAATACTGCTTAGTTGATTTTGCAGACGGGATAAAACTTCCTCCGCCACAGAAGAAAAAGAACCATCTCCAGTAAAAGGCAAAATGCCGTATAAAGAGCGCAGACTTTCCGAGTTTTTAAGATATGTCGGAAAATCGTTGACGAATTGAGACAAATCTGAAAGAAAAGTGGGTAAAACCAGATAAAAGAGGGAACCGAAAATAAAAAAAACAATTAAATAAATAGACAATACCGCCAAGGCGCGGGGAATCTTTCTCTTTTCCAGCCAGACGGCGGCAGGTTCAATCGCGGAGGCAATAACGATGGAAAAAAGAACAACCGCGACAACATCTTTAATATAATAAAGCACAACCAAAAGCAAAAGCAAAAGCACCGCCTTCACAATGGTACCCGCGGTTATTTCCACCAATATTTTTTTCTTCAATAAATCAGCCATTGATTAAACAAAATTACAAACGGGAAAATAATTTCTTATAAAAAGACTCCTTTGAAGGAACTTTTTCCTCAAAACCTATAGCGCTGATATTTATCCTTGAAGGAACAAAGAGCTCCCTCGTTATTTTTAGAATATCACTTCCCGTCACTTTTTCAATCTTTTTCAGCATGTCCTCCGGTTGTTCTATTTTTTTATAAAATAATTCTCTTGAAGCGCAAAAGGCGGCGACCTCATCTGTAGTTTCCATTTTTAAAGCCATCTGCCCGCGCAAAAAACTTTTGGCAAACTTCAATTCGTTTTGAGAAAGAACCTCCTTCTTTAAGGCGCGCAGGATTTCAAAAGTTTTTTTGACGGCCCGCTCGGAATTATCATGAGAAACGCCTATTCCAATACCCAAATAGCCACAATCCGTGGACTGGTCGGAGTTCGCGAAAACATAATAAGCCAGACCGAGTTTTTCTCTTATTTCATCAAAAAGTTTTGAAGAAGCGTTCCCGCCAAGGATAACCGCGAGTAAATTCAAGGCGTGTCTTTTCTTGTCATACATATCATAACCCCTCACAGCCATAGCCAAATGAGTCTGATCCGACGGTTTATTTATTATTTTTACACGAGGATTTTTTTGACTGATTCTCGCCTTCAGCGCCCGCTTATTTTTACCCTTTTTTATTTTCTTAAAAACATTACCGATTTTTTCAAAAGCGACAAAAGAATCAACGGCGCCCGCGACAACCACCACCATATTTTGAGACAAATAATTTTTATTTTTATACGCAATAATATCACTGCGTCTTATTGAAGAAACTGTTTCCTTTTCTCCGACAATACTCCAACCGATAGGATGATCGCCGTAAGTTAAACTTTCCAACACGTCCCACACTTTTCTCATGGGTTCGTCCTCATACATGCTGATTTCCTGAATAATTACCCCTCGTTCTTTTTCTATTTCTTCTTTTTTAAAAAGAGACTCCAGTAAAATATCGGACACTATGTCTAAACTCGTATCAAAATCCTTGGCCGAAGATTTTACCCAAAATCCCGTGGTTTCTTTTGAAGTAAAAGCATTATGAATAGCTCCGATTTTATCCAAATCGCGATGAACATGGCCGGACTTAGGCCGACTTTTAGTACCCTTAAAAAATAAGTGTTCCAAAAAATGAGAAATGCCGCTGATTTTTTTAGTCTCATATCTGGAGCCAACGCCGACAAGCACAAGCAAAGTAACCGCCTGTGTGTTTTCCATGGGCGCGACAATCACCCGAAGCCCATTCGACAAAACCTTTTTCTGAAACTTTATCATTATTCTAAAATTAACACGAAATTATACAAAAATCAAAAAACAGACCGCGTACGGTCTGTTTTTATTTTAAGAGTTTTATTTCAATTTATTTCAATCTCTCCCGAATATATTCCAAAAGTTCTTTTGCGCCAACTCTTTGCTGTTCACCGGTGTCGCGGCCGCGGACGGTAACGGTATCATTTTCCAGAGTTTCAAAATCTACGGTAACGCAAAAAGGAGTGCCGATTTCATCCTGCCTTCTGTAGCGCTTGCCGATATTGCCGTTATCGTCAAACATTAATTGCGGAATCGCAACTTTAATCATCTTATAAACCTCTCTCGCCTTTTCCACCAACTTCGCTTTATTTTTTAACAACGGAAACACCGCAACCTTTACCGGCGCAATGCGCGGTTTCAGTTTCAAAAAAACTCTTTTCTCTCCACCAAGTTCATCTTCGGCGTAAGCGCCGGTCAAAATAGCCAGCATTGTTCTATCGGCCCCAAAGGTTGGCTCAATCACATGAGGGATAAAAGTTTTCTTGGTTTCTTCATCATAATAATTCAGTTTATGATTTGCTAAATCATAATCAGTGCGGTAGGCAAGGCCGTAAAGTTCTTTTTTGCCAAAAGGAAAATCAAACTCAAAATCAATCGTTCTTTTTGAATAATGCGCCAATTCTTCTTTTGATACTTCCGATTCATGAACTTTATCTTTATTAATGCCTATTTCCTTAATCCAATCCCACATTTCTTTTCTCCAATATTCAAAATGCTTTTCCCATTCCTTTTCTAAAATAAAATATTCAAATTCCATAAGATTAAACTCTCTCACCCTAAAAAGAAAATCGCGCGGAGAAATTTCGTTTCTGAAACATTTTCCGATTTGAGCAATACCAAACGGCAGATTGGGATGAAAAGAATCAACAATGTTTTTAAAATTCACAAACATCCCCTGAGCCAATTCCGGCCGCAGATAAACGTTCGTTGTTTCGCCCTTTCGCGCGCCGGCCTCCGACTTAAACATAGTGTTAAATTTTTTACCATCCAAAGGGTCGGTAAAATTCTCCAAATGCCCTGATGCCGCCCAAACAGACTCCGGCATAATTATAGTGCTTGCCAAGCCATACATATCTTCTCTGCTGCTGACAAATTTTTTCCACCAAGCCTCTTTTATGTTGTAAAGCATTTCCGCCCC
>Ga0066637_10001828_pt1 | contig 13942 bp, 12 predicted proteins | sample CryGeyCG2014_020_FD_62737 | JGI IMG/M metagenome (GOLD analysis project Ga0066637, IMG submission 62737) | Groundwater microbial communities from aquifer - Crystal Geyser CG08_land_8/20/14_0.20 | ecosystem: Environmental > Aquatic > Deep subsurface > Groundwater | place: USA: Utah: Grand County...
GGCTATCCTTTTCTTACCCTTGAAAATAGCCAGAACTTCATTTAATTTATCCCAATACTGGGGGGAGTTGTGAAAAGGATTAGGATGTAACAGCACGACCTCAATGTATTCATAGGGGTCGCTATTACCATAATCGTCCCTTTCACCCTTAGAAATAGAAACTCCGTCAAATGTGCTGTTAGCATTAGCGGGATATGTAGCAAGTAGGTCATGATTTTGGTCGCTCCAGGTTTGAAAACCCAGGACTTCCAACTTCTGTTGAAGTTCATCTGTCGGCATTACATTGCCGAACAGGTAACTGGTGTACTGATTTTGCTTTTTCATTTTTTTCTCCTTCAATCCTCCGCCGATAATGTTGGCGCGTTGGGGAACCTTCCGCTCCACGAGTCAGTGACTAACTCACCTTCAATTGGCAGGTGACGCCTATGATTAACTATTCCAATTAACCCCGAATGTAGTCGGAACTAATTGGAATAGTTAATATTTGTCAAAGAACTTTTTTAAATAATAAATCTCTTTGTTTTAAGAAGAGATATAATTAACTAAAACTATTTTTCTCTTCTCTTTCAATAATTCCAGTATAGCATACTTTTAAAATCCTGTCAAGAGCTTGGCTGTGGATAAGTCTGTATTTTGTCTAAGGTTAGAGAAAAAATAAAGGCAGGTTTAAAACCTGTCTACACAAATTTATCATCCACAAATAACAAAAATTTTTGTTCCCTATATTGCTGGCTTTAATTCTAAAACACCAATTCTTTATTCATGATCTTCAATATCTTTCTCAATATCATCTATTTTTTCATCATGCCTTTTATAAGAAGCATTATGAGCAGCCAATTCTAAACGCATTTCTTTTAAAATTTTAATCTGTTTATCATTACTTGTTAAAACTTGGTCAAATTTCTCCTGAATTTTATTTTCTAATTTATCATTAATCTTATCAATTTTGGCATCTAATTTACCAAAAAATCTACTTAAATCTTGTTTAGTAGCCATTTCTTGTCTAACTTTACCAATTTCTGATTTTAAATCTTTCTTGGTGGCCATTTCTGAACGAATGGCTTTGATGTCATCTTTAGTGGCTAAATTGTTAAAATCTATATTTTCCATAATAATTGTTGATAATTATATTTGAAGTATAACATGATCAAACAAAAACGCAAAATTAAATTTTTTAACCCTGGCATTTTGGACAATAAAAACTGGTGCGTGAACCCTGTTTAACAGAGTTTATATTACTCCCGCATTTTTTACACTCCTCCCCTGCTCTGCCATAAACTTTTAAATATTTTACCATCTCGCCTTCTTGGCCAAGAGCGTCCAGATAATTTTCCGCTGAAACGCCTTTTTTTTGAATGGCAAATTTCAAAATTTTACGCAGACACTGATATAATTTTCTATATTCCAGCGTGCTAATTTTATCAGCTCTTCTTGTCGGCAATATACCGGCGCAAAAACATGCTTCGCTGGCGTAAATATTGCCCACCCCAGCTAAAAAAATTTGTTCCATCAAAAGCGGCTTAATGGCAGTTTTTTTAGACGCGAAAATATTATAAAATTTTTCAAAAGAAAAATTTTTAGCCAAAGGTTCTGGTCCAAATTCCTGTAAAATATTTTTCAATTCATTTGCTGAAACTAATTTTACCCAGCCAAACTGGCGCAGATCATTAAAAAATAATCGGTCACCGGTTTTAAAATTAAAAACTATGTGTGAATATTTGTTTGGATAATTGCCAGACTGACGTGAAATTTTTTGATAAATAAGCTGGCCAGTCAATTTCAGATGAAACACCAAATGATAACCATCGTCCAGATCCATAATTAAAATTTTAGCCCGGCGAAAAACTTTTTTTATTTTAGCGCCAATCACTAATTTTAAAAATTTTTTCTTGTCTGATTTAACTTGTTTGGGCAATCTTAACTCAACCGAAGCAATAATTTTATTCTTCAGCAAACGGTCTAATTGTAATTTAATAGTTTCAACTTCTGGCAGTTCAGGCATAAAAATTATATTAAACTTCTTCCCGTCATTTCCTCTGGCTTTGGCAAATTCAAAATTTTTAAAACCGTGGGCGCTACATCAGCTAAAAAGCCAGACGGAGTTAATAAATTAAAATCAATTAATCCGGCCGGACTTTCTTTAATTTCATAATCTTTGCCTATGATCAAAAAAGGCACCGGGGTTGACGAATGCTCCTTGTCAATTTCGCCTGTTTGCAGATTAATAATTTTTTCCGCATTGCCATGATCAGCTGTAATCACACAAACGCCATCCAAAGCCAAAGATTGCGCCACAATTTCACTTAAACATTCGTCAACAGCTTCAATCGCTTTAATGGTCGCTTTCATGTCTCCGGTATGGGCCACCATATCAGGATTGGCAAAATTTATCACATAAAAATCATATTTGTTATTATTTATTTCCTGTAAAACTTTTTCTTTTATTTCAAAAGCTGACATTTCTGGCTGAAGCGCGTAATTTTCAATTCTAGGCGACGGTATTAATGAATGGTCTTCGCCAGGAAAAGCTTGCTCTTGGCCGCCATTGATAAAATAAGTGACATGGGCGTATTTTTCCGTTTCCGCAATATGCAGTTGTTTCAGACTGGCAGAACTAATTACTTTGGCCAAAGGAGTTTTAATAATGCTTGAAGGATAAGCCACTTCCACTGGCAAATTTTTTTCATATTCTGTCATTGTCACAACTGTTAATCCATTTAAAAAAACTCTTGGGAATTTATCAAAATCAGGCTGGACAAAAGATCTGACTAATTCACGCATGCGATCTGCCCGAAAATTGAAAAAAAACACGCCATCTTCAGCTCCTACTTTCGTGATTGGCTGATTTTTATCATTAAGAATTACAGTTGGCTTAAATTCTTCATCATAAATTTTTTGTTCATAAGATTTTTTAATGGCTTCAAGCGCGTACTCATCTGTCTGTTCTGATTCACTCAGAACAATCGCCTTATATGCTTCAACAATTCTCTCCCAATGATTATCTCTGTCCATAGCCCAAAAACGGCCTGACAAAGTGGCTACTTCACCAATGCCAAGTTCTTTTGTTTTTTGAATTACTTTTTCAATTAAACCTAAACCAGAATCATAAGGCATATCCCGGCCGTCAAGAATCGCGTGAATAAAAACGCGCGCTATTTTTTGTTCTTTGGCCAATTCCAAAAGAGCAAATAAGTGATCCATTGAACTATGAACGCCACCTTCGGAAAACAGGCCAATCAAATGAAGACTGGAATTATTTTTTTTAATTTTTTCTAAAGCTTTGACAAAAATCGGGTTAGTAAAAAATTCTTTATCAGTGATGGCTTTATTGATCAAAGGCAAATCCTGATAAACAATTCTTCCAGCACCGATGTTTAGATGGCCCACTTCTGAATTGCCCATTTCTCCATAAGGCAGGCCGACTGCCTGGCCTGACGCCTGAAGCGTGGCGCAAAAATAATTTTCACAATAAAAATCAAAATTAGGCTTTTTAGCCTGTGTAATCGCGTTAGCCAAAGAAGCTGGCGCCACGCCCCAGCCGTCAAGAATAATAAGGACTACTGGCTTGGGACGAACCGCTTGAACAATTGAATTTTCCTGATTTAACATAAATTTTAATTTCTAATTACTAATTTCTAGATTCTAAATATAAAAGCTCTGTTTTATTTTTTAAATTTGATATTTGGTTTAAAAATTAGAAATTAGAAATTCTTATATTATTAAACTCTCTCCGCTCATTTCTCTTGGCTTTTTAAAATCCAAAAGTTCTAAAATTGTCGGCGCCACATCAGACAAAGCGCCTTTATTTTTAAGCAGATATTTCTTTTTTTTATTTAAGCGGCAATCAGCCAAAATAAAAGGCACGGGAAAAGATGAATGCTGTGTATCTGTTTCACCTGTTTTCATATCAATCATTTCTTCCGCATTGCCATGATCAGCGACAATTACTAAGAGGCCACGCTTTACTTTTAGCGCGGCAAAAATCTGGCCCAAACATTTATCAACTGCTTCAATTGCCTTGATGCCAGCAGCTAAATTGCCAGTATGGCCGACCATGTCCGGATTGGCAAAATTAACTGTGATAAATTCATATTTATTTTTCTGCAAACCATTAACCAATATCTCGCAAATTTGAAAAGCAGACATTTCCGGCTGCAAGTCATAACTGGCCACATCAGGCGAAGGAATCATTAGACGGTCCTCGCCGTTAACAGCTTCTGCATAGCCACCATTAAAAAAATATGTCACATGAGCGAATTTTTCTGTTTCTGCCAGATAAAGCTGTTTTAAATCTTTTAAGACAAAAGGCAGAGTTTTTTTAACGCTCACTGATGGAAAAGCAGTAAGAACATTTTCCAGCTCAGGACCGCATTCAGTCATTGAAACAAAAACCAAATCTTTCAGCACTTTTTCCCGTTTAAACGAGGAAGAATTTTTTTTGTTAAAATCAGTTTGATTAAAAGCTTTGATCAATTGGCGGGAACGGTCTGATCTTAAATTAAAAAACACAACTGAATCTTTTTCTTTGATTAAACCAATTGGCTTGCCTGAAATATGAGCTCCTTTTTTGCCATGAATGCCTTGAGAAACAATTAAAGTTGGTTCAATAAATTCATCAGTTTCACCGCGATCATAAGCAAATTTAATGGCTTCCTCTGCTGAATGGGCATAATATTTAACCCGGCCAATTGTAAGCGTATCATAGGCCGCTTTTGTCCGAGACCAATTTTTTGTTCTGTCCATCGCGTAATAACGACCCATAACACTGGCAATTTTTTCATTAGGTTTTAATTCTTTTTTAAGTTTGGCTAAAAAAATTAAAGCGCCGTATCTAAAAGAATCCCGGCCGTCAGTAAATAAATGCAAATAAACATTTTTAATTTTATGTTCGCGATAAATTTTCAAAAGAGTCAGCAAATGATTCGGGTCAGCGTGAGCAGATTGCCAGCCGGTTAAAAGACCCAGCAGATGAATATCAGAATTATGGTGCTTAGCATGTTCAACTGTTCTTAAAAAAGCAGGGTTTTTAAAAAATAAACCTGATTTAATGGTTTGGGTAATAATCACGCTGTCTTGCGCCACTACGCGGCCGGCGCCCAAATTTAAATGGCCTGCTTCTGAATTGCCGTCTTGTTTGGCTGGCAAACCAACATAATGGCCAGAGGCCTGCAATTCTGTGTGCGGAAAATTCTGCCATAAAAAATCATAATTGGGTTTATGAGCTAATTCAATTGCGTTGCCAGCGTATGATTTATTAATGCCCCAGCCATCAAGAATTGCCAAAACCATGAGCGGAAATGTTTTATTATTTTTAATTTCCATAATACATAATACTTTGTCCATTATTATACATCTTCTAATATTCCGGCTTTACCTGATAATAGTTTAGCAAGAATTTAGCTATTTCAGCAAATGCCGGCACAACTGAACCTTCGGCAAAAGTAGAATTCCTGGGTTTAGTTATTTTAACCAAAACTACGAACTTTGGCTTGTCAGCTGGCGCAAAACCAATAAATGTATGGATTGTGTCAGTGCTATAGCCGCCTTTTTTATCAGCGATATCAGCGGTGCCTGTTTTACCAGCCACATAAAAACCAGATACTTGCGCGCCCTTTGCGTGGCCGTTTTTAACCACTGACACAAGCATGGCTTTTAGGATATTGGCAGCTGAAGAAGAAATTACCCGACGAACTTCTTGGGGCTGAATTTTTTCTATCCGGCCATTTTCAAAAATTTTTTCCGCAATAATCTGCGGCTGCATCAAAATGCCGTTATTGGCAATAGCCGCATAGGACATAACCATCTGCATCGGAGTCGCCATAATGCCCTGGCCATAAGAAGCAGTGGCAGTATAAATATCTTTCTTCAGATTTAGTGTTTGTAAATTTCCAATAGCTTCATGTGGCAATTGAATTTGGGTTTTCACGCCAAAACCAAATTTTTCCACATATTTTTTAAAAGTATCGCGGCCTGTTTTTAAAGCAGCAAAAATCGCGCCAGTGTTAATAGAATTTTCTAAAACAGAAGTCATATCAACTTCGCCATAAATTTTATTTTTAGCATTGCGAATAATGTAGGGGCCAAATTTGACAAAACCCAAATCAACATATTTAGTGTCTGGCATAACAGCCCCTGAATCCAAAGCCGCGGCCAGAGTAATGGCTTTAAAAACAGAGCCGGGCTCATATGCTTCGCTAATGGCGCGGTTAGTATAGATATTAGCGCTTTCTACCTGGCTATAATTATTCAAATCAAAACTTGGCGCATTGCATAAAGCCATAATTTGGCCTGTATCAGGCGCGACCACAATCGCGGTGCCATCATCAGCCGCCATTTTTTCAACCCATTTTTTTAAAACATTGCAAACCTGAAATTGAATGGCTTGATCCACTGTCAGCACCAAACTATTGCCATCTACGACTGGATCTTTTATCATCATTTCTAATCCAATTAACCTGCCTTTGGGGTCTTTCTCTCTCATAATAACTCCACCCATGCCAGCCAAATAAGTTTCAAAATATTCTTCCAAACCATACTGGCCAACCCGCATATCACCACTAAAACCCAAAAAACCAAGCACATGGGCGAACAGATCATTTTGGGGATAAATTCTTTTAGTTTCTTCTTCAAAACCAAGGCCAGTTAATTTCAGCTGGCTTATTTTTTCTTTTTGTTCCAAAGTTAAAAAATGTTTTAATGGTTCATACGAATCGTTTTTAGCCAATCTTTTAGTAATTTGCTCCCGCTCTTCTTTTTCCAAAGGAACCGTTTTCTCTATCGCATCAAGAGTCGCAGTAGCGTCTTTGATTAACACAGGCTGGCTATAAAGCAAATAATATTTTTGATTCAGAGCAATTGGATTTAATTTTTTAGCCGCGTCATTAGCCGTTGAATCAAAAGTATATATTTCGCCTCTCATAGGCGTTACCTGTTCAATTTTATTATGCCTTTTTTCAGCCAGAGAAACATAATAATTATGGCGCCAAACCTGAAGATAAAAAAGCCGTGCGATAACAATAACAACCAAAACAAAAAATAACACTTTTAAGAGTGTTATTCTGTTAAATCCATGGCCATGATTTCTTTTGTTGACAGTTAAGTGAACAGACATAACTTTTAAAATTCAAAAGTCAAAATTCAAAAATAAATTTAAACATTTTAACATTATTTTGGTTTTTATTTAACAGCCACATCAATGTCTTTTATGGACAGATAATCAATTTGAGTGGCTGCTGTTAAACCATTGGCTAATGCTTTTGTTTGAAGGACAGCTAAATTTGTTAAATTATTGATTTGCTCTTTCAAGATTTGATTAGTCGGTTTTAAATCTTTGATTTTAACTTCTTGATCAGAAATCTTAAAGCCGTCAGTCACGGCAGAAGTCACGCGCACCAGATAAAAACCAGCCAATAATATGATAACCAAAATCAGACTTAAAGAAACATAATAATTCCAGCGCTGGTTTGGTTTAGCTGTTTTCTGTTTCATGCTATTAAAATTAGTTTTAACAGAATAACTTTTTTTATTGGCTTTGCATAAAGAAAAAAACCTTGACATTATAATCTCTTTGGTGCGCTTTCCTAAAAGAGAAGTCAGAAATCAGACTTTAGTTAAAAGGATAATTTCTGATTTTTGATTTCTATTTTAGATTTTCTCAATCACTCTAAGTTTAGCGCTCCTGCTTCTTGGGTTTTCATGAACTTCAGAATTTATGGGCACTACTGGTTTTTTGGTTAAAATTTTTATTTCAGGATTTTTTGCCCGGCTTAAATCACGAAAAAAATTCTTGACAATCCTGTCTTCCAGAGCGTGAAAGCTAATGATTGCTAAGCGGCCACCAGGCGCCAAAATATCAATTGCTTGCGGCAAAACAATGGTCAAATTCTTAAATTCCTCGTTCACTGCAATGCGCAAAGCCTGGAATACTTTAGTGGCTGGATGAATTTTTTCTTTAAAATTATGATGGTGCACCAAATTGATTGCTCTTACCAAATCAAAAGTTGTCTGAAATTTTTGTTTTTTTCTTAATTCAATTATTTTTTCCGCTAACTTTCCGGCGTGTTTGTATTCGCCAAACTTTTTAAAAATATCTATTAAATTTCCTAGAGAATAATGATTAATAATCTCCGCCGCGGTCAATTCCTGATTCACACTAAAACGCATATCCAAAGGTTCATTCTTCAAAAAGCTAAAGCCTCGGCCTGATTGTTCTAATTCATCTGATGATAAGCCCAAATCAAGTAAAATTCCTTTAACATGATATGGAAAATTTTTTTTAACTATTTTGTCTAAATTCCTAAAATTATCATTGATAAAAATTAAATTTTTATTGTCTTTGTTTTTCACAAATACAGAAACATCAGCATTAGCGTCAATGGCTAAAAGTTTGCCAGACAGCTTAATTTTTTTTAAAATTTCAAGCCCATGTCCCCCAGCGCCAAAAGTAGCGTCAATAAAATTCTGGCCAGGGCAAGGATTAAGATATTCTAATACTTCATTTAATAAGACAGGGGTGTGCAATGTCGGCATATAGTAAAACACGAGTAATATTCTGTCATCCTCGCCCAAGTGTGGATCTCATAGAACTAGTATTTACTTATTCACTGGGATCCTCGCTTGCGCGAGGATGACAGATAAATTATCAAGGTCTATATTTTACACTCCCATCTCTCCCATCTTTTCAGCCAGATTCTCGGCTTGATTTTCCATCTGCTTTTTATATTTATGCCAAGTTCCCTCGTCCCAGATTTCTAAGCGGCTATAAAGGCCGGCCACCACTATTTTTTTATTAAGGCCAGCGTATTTTTTTAAATAATCAGGCAATAAAATCCTGCCCAAACTATCAAGCTTTACATCCATGGCTCCGGCCAGCATTATGCGGGAAAATCCTCTGGCATCAGCCCGGCCCAATGGCTGACTGGCTAATTTTTCCGCTAATTTTTGCCAATTGCTTTTAGTGAACAAAAATAGACAATTATCAAGCCCGGGGGTAACTACAGCACCTGATTTTAATTCAGCGCGAAATTTAACTGGCATGGCCAACCTATTTTTATCATCAATGTTATGCTGGTATTCTCCGATAAACATAAAAGTTGTCCACCACTTATCCCCACTTATCTCCACTACATAATTATTATACACCACTCACAAGAATCAAGCAACCACGAGTTATCCACAAAAAAATTAAAAAACGACTCAATGTTTTACTTGAATCGCTGATTTCTACTTGATTTAATATTAAGAAATTAAGTCTTCTATATTCTAAAATTATTTGCGTTATTTGCGATTTTTCTTAAACCAACCCACAAGAAATAATATTCCTATCAAAAAAGCCACTCCGGAAATTTGTATTATCCAGGCCAGCATATACCACTCAATATGTTTATTTGCCTTTTTGACATTTTTTAATTTTTTTTTAACTCCATTGAAAATTTTTGCTCTGGAGTTGTAATAATATTCTTGGGCATAAATTATAACTCAGCTTGCTTGATGTAATCAATAAACAATTTTACTCTCTTGCTGTCGCTGGGCGAAAAGAGAAACGGTTCAACATCGCGCGCCAATTCCTCAAAATCAAATCCGCCGTCTAATAATAAAAATTTTTCTTTTAATTCTTTTGGGTTGTCAATGCCAACTTTTTCTTTCAGATATTCGTAATTGGGTTTGGTAAAAGCCAAAAGAAAAACAATGTCGTAAAAATCTCTGCCCTTGGCGCGCTGGCGACCCAAGGAGGCATAAATTTTTTGAGAAAGCAGAATGTCCGTCGGCGTAACAAAAACTTCCAAAAACATTCCGAATTTATTAAGATTTTTTTTGTCAGGCTTATACCTAAAATTATGCGCGAACGAATCAACCTGAATTAAAATTTTTTCTTCCTGATAAGCCGATAATTTATTGGCAAATAAAATTTCCGGCAAACGGATATTACAACGATAAGCGTTTTTGCCAGCGACCTTCATTTCCGCTTTCAAACCCTGCAATTCCAGCCCTATTTTTATTTTTTCTGAAAGGTTTTTAAACTCTTGTTCTGTTATGCCAAAATTATCAAAATCCAAATCCTCGGAAAACCTTAAATTGCCATAAATTAAACGTAAAGCCGTGCCGCCCAAAAAAGAAATTCTGCCGACATATTCGGAAGCAAAAATAATTTCCAAAATTTTGTATTGCAAATACTCGCGCAAAAGCCCGCGTTTGAAAACACGCAGATTTTCCGGGTATTGTTGTTGAATTTGTTCAAGAGTCAGCATTTTGTTTTATTAAATTTATTATTTTTTCCGTCCGCGCCAGGAAAATTTTACTCTTAAATGCCTGGCCGTATTGACGCATTTTTTCCAAATCTGCCTGCACTAAAAAATCAGTGCTATTAAAACGCCACTCGTGAAAATCCGCCTCGTTGATAATATTTGGATTAAAATATAAATAATCCAAAACTGTTTTTTCTATTTCCGCGATTTTGTATTGCTGTTCAGCAATATTAATTAACTTATAACCAAAAAATAATTCTGGCTTTATTTTGCGATAAAAAAATTCTGCTATCATGGTTTTAAATTTTTCTGTCTTTCGTGTAGAAATTGAAGTGATGGCATAGACACCTTCCGGAATCAACCCGTAATATGAGAGTGCGGATTCTAAAGAAATATAAGACTGGGCATAAATTTTATTGGCAATCAAAAACATAACTTGTTCGTTTATCACAAGGTCAAAAAAAATATAATAACCTTGGCGTATCATTTTGATATATCCCTTGTCCTGCCACTCGCTTAAACGCCGCAAATCAAAATTCGCCTCAATTTTTCTGATGTCTTGAAGGGAAAAAACCATAAAATCCTTTAATTGTTGCCTTAATTCAATAAATTGCATAAAGATAGTATATTTCTAAATTATGTTATTTTTAACATATTACAGAATTATAATAGCATGTCTTGTAAAAATATGCAACAAAATAAAAACCCTTTATTCTAAAATTGTGATAATATTTTTTGGCATAAATATAGATAATTTATATCACAAAACCTGGCCAACTTGCGTTTGTTTTTAAAAACATATTTTTTAAAATTACTTTCCGCATACATATTCGCATGGATCAATCCAGTCGCTCAATCCAGCTTGAATTGCAACATAACCTTTCAGATTCATAACTTCGCCCTTAACAAATCCCAGATGTAAATGCTTGCGCTCACTGTCTGTTTCCGTGCTTTTGCTTTTGCCCAAAATACCAATTTTTTCACCAGCCTTTAGTTCATCATTAATTTTATTAATAATGCTGTCCAGTTTCAAATGTCCGTAAATAACAATTATCAACTGGCCGTTTAATTCACAACTCTCACCTGCCACTCCGCCATAGCCACTAATATAATTTCTGTAAATTAATTTGCCAGCGCACACTGCTTTAACGCTTACTTCTGTGTTTTCCTCGCCTGGAAAAATTTCCAAATCCACGCCAGTATGATAACCAGTGAATCTTTCTGGCTGCACCGGAGAATTTTCTAGGGTAATGTAAATACCAAACGGCTTTTTGGTCACCCGTTCACTTGCTCGGTCAAGCGCTGATACAAAGTCGGAAGAATTCGCTTCGGGATTGGAAGACTGTGATGTTTCACTCGGGGCGCGTCAGTCATAAAAAAATTAATTTTATACAGCCAAAATATGGCCGCTATCGCGACCAGCGCCAAAATCATTAAAATAATTGTTAACAATGTTTTTTTCAGTTTGTAGCACGACTTAAAATAATTTTCAATAAATTACGAGCTATCTAAAAAAAGACTTCCCATGGCAAAATATGGCAAACCATAGTTATGCCAAGTGACAGAATTTTCCACTAAATACTGGTCAAGCTTAATCAATAAATTATCATTATCATTAAAACTATTATTCGTCTCAAGCAATAAATCGCTGCCAGCAGACATTCTAAACAAATAATTACCGTGGTTGTGGTATAAATTGGAATTATTTAAAATAATCCTGCTTTTATCATTCAGCTGTAAAACTTCATTGCTATTTTCAGAAGCATCTAAATTGTCAAGACCGGCTTGGCTGTTATTTTTAACTAGCACTCCTGGATTTAGGCTTTGTCTGATTTTAATATTGGTAAAATTTAAATCAGAATTGTCAAAAACCAGACAGCCCTCATTGCCAAACGCGCTGCCGCAATAATTGAATTCTGTATTTTGGATTGATGAATTATTATCATTAACAAAAGTAACGCCTTGATAATCGCCAGGTTCGGCAAATAGTCCTTCAAATCCGTCGGTATCGCCATAATATGAATCATCAAAATATGAAGTAAAAATAACTGGCTCATCAGAAATGCCTAAAATTTGCAAAGAGCCGTTATTATTGCCTTCAACTTTCAGGCCATAAAATTGGTGCCACCATTTATTGCCGTAAATTTTTATAACTGTACCGGGCTGAATAGTTAATTTAGCGCGCAAAATTAGACCATTTTCCTGCCAGCCAATGATGTAGGGAGAATTTTCTTTAGTCCAGATTTGATCTTCATCAATCACGCCATAAACCCAGGTTGGTCCGGCTGCTTGAGAGCCAAAGGGCAAAAAGAAAAAAATAAAAAAGCTGGCGATAAAAAACGCCAGCGCCAAATGCTTTAATTTTAAAAAATTAAAATTTTGAATTTTTTTAAACATGTGAATAACTTTAACTTTTTTCTAACATTATCAGTATACCATATTTAATTTCAATCACAAATAAATATGGCGTATGAGAATTAGTCGTCTGGCCGTTTTAGTGTTGACAATATTTTCGGTTTTCTTTCGGTATGCTATAATGTAATTATAAAATTAAGGTTATCCACCATAAAATATGCCAAATACCATGCTTACCAGAAAACAAAAAAATATTCTTGATTTTATTGCCCAATACATCAGGAAAAAAAGCTACTCTCCCACTTACGAGGAAATCAAGAAACATTTTAAATTGTCTTCTGTTTCTAATATTCATCAGCACATTAAAGCGCTAAAAGAAAAAGGATATTTAGAAAAAGAAAAAAACAAACCGCGAACAATATCTACTGCCAAAGAAATATCAACAATTGAAATACCAATTGTCGGTACTATAACTGCAGGTCAACCAATAGAAGCGATTGAAAATCACGGAGAAACAATTACATTAATCAAAGACGGGATTAGTAAGTCTGGCGGACATTATGCTTTGCGTGTTCAAGGAAACAGTATGATTGATGAAGGTATTTTTGACGGCGATATGGTTATTATTAAAAAACAAAACACAGCAGATGATGGACAAACGGTTGTGGCAATTATTGATGACAACGAAGCAACTCTTAAAAAACTATTTAGAGAAAAAGATAAATTTAGACTACAGCCAGCCAATCAAAACATGCTGCCATTTTTTCGCAAAGAAATAGAAATCAGAGGTGTTGTAGAAAAAATTATAAGAAACTTTAAAGATAATAATCAAAATTCATTAGCTAACAGGAAAAAAGAATTTTTAAGCCGCATAAGAAGCGCCAACCATGATAGCCAAAACAAATACAAAAGAGTTGCTTTATCTCCAATCAGATACGCAGGCGGAAAAAGTTTAGCTGTAGGCCATATTGTTGAATTATTGCCAGATAATATTAAAAAAGTCGTTTCTCCATTCTTTGGCGGCGGGTCAATTGAAATAGCTCTAAGCAAACAATTAGGCTTAGAAGTTATCGGCTATGACATTTTTGATATTCTTTGTAATTATTGGAAATTCCAAATAGAAAATCCGGAATTGCTTTATGAAAAACTTAAAAAACTAAAACCCAACAAAACAACTTTTGAAAAAATAAGATTAATTTTAAATAATGTTTGGAAGAAAAAAATAAAATTAGACCCTCTAACTTTGGCAGTCTACTATGTTTATAACTTCAATTTATCATATGGCCCAGGATTTATGGGCTGGGCTTCTGACATTTATTTAGACGAAACAAGATATAAAAGAA
>Ga0066637_10001837_pt1 | contig 13912 bp, 15 predicted proteins | sample CryGeyCG2014_020_FD_62737 | JGI IMG/M metagenome (GOLD analysis project Ga0066637, IMG submission 62737) | Groundwater microbial communities from aquifer - Crystal Geyser CG08_land_8/20/14_0.20 | ecosystem: Environmental > Aquatic > Deep subsurface > Groundwater | place: USA: Utah: Grand County...
AATGTCCTTTCCTGCCATGTGATCCTCCTTTGAGAAGGATCATTATAGCAACTTTGGAACAGGACATTCTTGCTTTGTTAAAACCGGACATTATTGTATTGCGATTACAGATATAAGTTATAATACTTTAAAAAATTTTCCTAACATGTTGTCCGATATGGCGTTCTGTAAACTGAATGACCTGGCTCATTGTTTTGACGGCTTCCGCGGGATGGGCCCCGACAGACGTTTCCGCGGAGAGCATGAGATAATCAGAGCCGTCTATAACGGCATTAGCCACATCACTTACCTCTGCCCTTGTGGGCCTCGGATTCTCGGTCATGCTCTCAAGCATTTGGGTTGCGGTTATCACGAACTTGCCGGCTCGGTTGCACTTCCGTATAATCTGCTTCTGAACTATCGGGACTTCATAAATAGGGATAGAAACACCCATATCCCCGCGCGCGATCATTATGCCGTCTGATGCGTCGATTATTTCATCAATGTTTTTAATGCCTTCCCGGTTTTCAATTTTTGCTATAAGTTTGCACTTGGGCAAGCCTCTGCTTATCAAAGACTTGATCTTCAGAATATCCTCCTTAGTGCGCACGAAGGATTGCGCCACATAATCAAGGTTATGACTTATGCAAAAAAGTATATCCATTTTATCTTTTTCGGTAATAACAGGAAATTCCAGCCTCGCGCCGGGAATGTTCAGTCCTTTGCGCTCTTTAAGCAGCCCTCCTATAATTACGCGGGTTTTTAAGTTACTTTTCCCGCGGCCTTCTACCAAAAGGACTATATTTCCGTCGTCAATATAAATATCCTGTCTTGCTTTTATAGCCTTTAAATCGCCTGCGTAATCAAACGAAATGATCTCGCGCGTTCCTATGACTTTTTTTTGCGTCAGGTAAATAACCTGATTCTTTTTAAGCTCGATAGGCTTACGCAATCTGCCGATGCGAATACGGTTACCCTCGAGGTCACCCAATATCCTTACATGGCGAGCGTATTTTTTATTTAGTTCTCTTACCAATTGTATATTATCACGACATTCCTGGAGGCTTCCGTGAGAAAAATTCAATCTTGCCATATCCATGCCTGCGCGCATCATTTTAAGCAAAACGATTATCTTGTTTGACGCCGGCCCTAAAGTGCAGATTATTTTAGCGTTTGTCATTTATAGCTTTGCCTTTTTATATAATGCCTATACCTAAAGCAATAGCGATAGTGATCAATAATATCGCGACGATAAGCCGTATCACCCGCATTGTAATTTTATTAAGCAAACGATTCCCTATAAATGCCCCTAGAAATGCCGAGAGGATGGCTGACATTAATAAGACCATACTATTGCTTTTGATTATAGAGGGAAAATACCCGCTGTAAATAAAAATCCTGGAAAAATCTACCAGGCAGGAAATAGCAACACCTGTCGCGATAAAAGATTCTTTGCCCAATCCGCTCTTCATAAGAAACGCGCTGCGCAAGGCACCCTGGTGCCCGGAAAGCCCGCCGAAAAAACCGCTTAAAATACCGCCCAGAGGCAGATATTTTTTCTGAAATGATAACTTTTCAAATCTCGGAGCTATTTCAATAAATGCAAAAAGTATCATCAATATAGCTACTATAAGTTTAACCGGGGTAATTTTGAAAATATAACCGGATAATTGATATTGAACTAACGGTTTTAATTCAGAAAGCCAAAACAGGACTTTTGCTCCGGCTATAGCCGCCAAAACAGCCGGTATTCCAAATTGAAATACAGCTTTTCTATCGGCGTATCTGCCTAATAAAATAAATTTAAAAATATTATTAGACAAATGAACTATCGCGGTAAGGGTGACTGCTATATATATAGGGAAGAATACCGCAAAAACCGGCAAGAGGACCGTTCCCAACCCAAAACCGGAAAAAAGGGATAGTCCTGAAATCAGAAACGCTACGGAACAGATTATGAAATATTCCATTTACATAAAGTCCTTAAAGACGCCTGCTATATCTACATTTTCAATATTCGCTTCTGCTAAAGGAGTCCATTTATCGATCCCACTTCGCTCTTCATATGTTTCTTTATCGGATCTGTAAATAATACCTATAGGAATTTTGTCGCCCCATTCAGCGGCTTTCTGGTAAGCCAATACCTTGTCCTGCGGGTTATATAGAGGGTCATCATTAACTTTGTATACTCTTTTCGTATACCATTCATATGTATTTTTTTTATTATAGGTAACACAGGGTTGTAATACATCTATCAAAGAAAAACCTTTGTGTTTTATGCCTTCCGATATAAGCCACGAAAGGTGTTCGGAATTTGCCACATACCCTCTAGCGACAAACCCGCAACCGAGCGAAATCGCTATCTCCAGCGGGTGGATAGGCTCTATAATAACGCCTTTCGTTTGCACTTTAGTTTCATAACCTAGATCTGTCGTGGGCGAAGCCTGTCCTTTAGTCAATCCATAAACCTGATTATTGTGGACGATAACCGTTATGTCGACGTTCCTTCTTATATTATGTATAAAATGATTTCCGCCCTCACCGTAGCAATCCCCGTCCCCGGTTGTAACCAACACCGTCAAGTTAGGGTTGACGATCTTTGCAGCTACTGCCGGAGGAATGGCCCTTCCATGAAGACCGTTAAAGCAGTTGCACTTTATATAATGGGGGAGTTTTGCAGCCTGGCCTATTCCTGAAACAAGTAAAACGTCTTTAGGGGGCCGGCCTAATGCAACTAACGCCTTCTTAAGCGCGTTCAAGATCCCAAAATCGCCGCACCCTGGGCACCATGCGATTCCGTCATTACTTTTAAAATCATTTATATTCATTAGATATCTCTCTTGCTCAATTGCGCATTAAGATAATCCAGATCAAAAGGCCTTCCGTCAAAACGCAGCACCGAACCGCTAACCTTAATACCCGTCTCCCTCATAAGGAGTCTGGCAAGCTGCCCTGCTGCATTGTTTTCCACAGTAATAATATTCTTCTTGCCATTCAATAATCGGGTTATTTCCTGGGTGGGAAACGGCCAAACCTGAGACAGGTGCACAAAGCCGATATTTTCATTAGAGGTTTCGCAGACTTCTTTTATTGCGCCATAGGTCGAGCCAAACCCCAAGAGAATAGTCTTCGCTTTAACAAGATTATACGCGGCAGGCTGTTCGATCTCCCGGGCCAGGGCGTTCATTTTCTTATAAAATCTTTTTTCAACCATTTTTATGCGTATATCGGCTTCTTCTGTAATGTGCCCCTCTTCATTGTGCTCGTCGCTGTCTACGTATATAACATCCTCTATCCATGACGGTATGGCGCGCGGAGAGACCCCAGATTCGGTGAATTGATATCTTTTATAACCGGTTATTTTTTTAGACTCAGACCGCGAGATTATATGTCTTTGTATCTTTACTTTATTTAGATCAAAGGCCTCGATATCGCGTATCGAATCGGCCAGATGCTGGTCGGTCATTATCAAAACCGGTATCTGATATTCTTCCGCGATATTAAAAGCTTTGATCGTCAAATAAAACGCGTCTTCTATCGTGCCGGGAGTGTATACTACCCTTGCGAATTCTCCGTGACCGGCGTGAATGAGAAAATCTAGATCCGATTGCTCGGTTCTGGTCGGGAAACCTGTCGCAGGGGCAGGCCTCTGCGCATCTACTATTACAACAGGGGTCTCGGTCATTCCGGCAAGGCTCAAGCCTTCTACCATAAGCGCGAACCCGCCTCCGGATGTAGCTGTCATAGAGCGCGATCCTCCATAGGAAGCGCCCAATGCCATATTTATGGCGGCGATCTCATCTTCAGCCTGTTCTACCACAATATTAAATCTTCCGGCATAATGCGCAATAGTATTCATAATACTCGTGGAAGGCGTCATGGGATATGCAGAGTAGAATTTGCAGCCTGCCCTTATGGCCCCCAGCGCGATCGCTTCATTGCCGTCTATCAACAATGTATTTTTTGCTGAGGAAGCTTTTGGTTTATTTTTTTCTTTGCCGGGCTTATTTTTAGCGAAATCGTAACCGGCTCTTGCCGCGGAAACATTTTTTTTGATGCTCTCGTCACCCTTGCCGGCAAAAATATCTTTGATGGCCTCTTCAAGATATGCGAATTCTAATCGGTTTATTCCGGCAATAACTCCGCAAGAAACCGTGCTTATGAAAATATCGCTTCCGCCCACGCTTACCGCTAGCTCGTACAAGGGCACATCGAAAAAGGTTTTGTCGTCTTCGGGAATATCAAATTTCTTTTTATCTAAGACTATTATCCCACCCTCGTTCAAATTTGCTTTATGTATAGCGACACTTTGTTTGTCCAGAGCTATAACGATATCGGATTTTTTTCGAAGGGAAAAAATTTGACTGTCTGCAACTCTGAGCTGAAAAAAATTATTGCCTCCGCGCACCCTGGACATATAATCCTGGTTCGCGAAAATATTATACCCGGCTTTTTTAAATATCCGGCACAATGCCGCGCCGATAGTTTGCATTCCTTGGCCGGCTTCACCGGCTATTTTTATAGTAAATTCGTTCATAGCCCTCAAGCCCTGAATCTTGCCCCTTTATTCCTCTATCATTATAGCACTAGCTGGGCATTCTTGGGCTGCATTTTTACAAGCCTCCTTAAAAGCATCCGGAACAGGATTTTTATACGCTATGGATTTACCGTCTTTCATTTTAAACACTCCCGGGCAGGTTTGAGTGCATAGAGTGCATCCGATGCATATTTCCGGGTCAACAGAAGCTTTCATTATAAATACTCCTTTTCGGCTTTCTCAACCAGCTTTTTATACTTTTCATGAATAAGCGTTCGATCAAATGCTTCAAATCTGGAAAGCATCTCATCTTGCTCATTCTTGGTAAAATAGGTCATCGATGAAACAAAAAATTGTTTATCCTCTTTTTTAATATGGCTGGTATATAAATCAACTAGTTTTTTCAAGCATTCTTTGATCTCGCGCACCGTATCAGGATTTTCCCTCTGGCATCCTGTTTTTGCAGTCTCCAACTTCCCTATCAACTCTCTTGCGCGGGCATGATCTTGCATTAGATCTGCCATCATTTTTTTATGCTCGCTAGAAAGCGGCCTAGTCCCCAGGTCTTTAAACATAATATCTTCTTCTTTCCCATGGTGGCATCGATCGGCATAGGATTTAAAAAAATCCACAGCAACGCAGATAAGGTTTATATTAATCTGCTCTTTGGATCCTGCCCTTTCGGACTCCTTTTTTAACAAAGAGACCATGCGGTCAATAATCCTATGCTCTATCATCAATTGCCCTATTGGAAGCATAATTTTTAATATATCCTAAGTATAAGTTTTTTATAAATATAGGCTACTACGCGCCGAATAACTTGGTAATGCTGAATTTTCCCGAACCCATGAAGAGTAAGGAAATAAGCCCGCATAAAATAACAAAATTGTATTCCCATCCACCGTTAGTGATAAAAAAGCCTTTGCTAAGGTGAACTGTGGCTACTGCGACTAGCATAAAGATGATGAGCGGAACGCATGCTATCCTTGTAATCAATCCCAATATCAGGCATAAGCCGCCTATCAAACATGTGTAGGACGCGAGGATCGACCAAAATAGTGGTTGTATAAAACCCATTCCCCCTAACATTTTTGAAAAGCCACCAACGCCAGGTCCTTTATATAATCCGAATACCATCTGTAATCCGTGAGCCGTAAACATGATACCTAACCCAAGTCTCAAAATTAAAATTCCCCAATCCATACTATTCATCTCCTTTTATTAACCCTTTTATTAACCCTTTTATTATACCAAATTTATTCCTCCAATTGAAAGAACGATAAACACACATTATGAAATGAAAGATAGTAGGCAAAAGGCCTTTTAAATTAAAACCCATTATTACGCCGCAGGACCTGTTATTTGCCATAGGGATAATATAACCCATGTCTATCGGGCGATATTTTTTAAGCTTACGGCCTTTTATACTGTTTATTATATTTTTGGCCGCGAGATCTCCTTCTACTATGGAAAATTGCATAGCCATCCTTAAATAAGCGTTATTATATGAAAAAAACGCCGCATCACCCGCCGCAAAGCAGTTCTCGTTCAATCTTAAAAACTCATCTACCTTTATCCTCCCTTGGGGATTTTTATCTACCGTTAAGTTCTGTATAAATGCGGCTGTTTTCACGCCTGCTGCCCAGATCACAACGGCGTTATCAAAAACCCTTGCGCCTGAAACATAAACTTTTTCCCCATCTATTTTTTCAATCGCGCTGTCAACAAATACCTCCACATCTAAAACTTTAAGATTATCGGATACATATTTTTTCATCCATTCCGGGAGGGGGCCCAGAATCGAAGGCGCGCGCTCGACAATGACCACTTTACCTGCCTTTTTATCTTTTCCGAGAAAGCACCTCAAGTTAGTCGCGACCTCTACGCCTGTATATCCTCCTCCGCCGATGATGTACGCGCTGTACGCATCCCCCTTCAATACCCTGCAAATCGTTCTGACATCATTTGCGTCATCGAGTTTATAGGCGTATTTTTGTATATTTTCATTGCCATAAAAATTAGTTTCGCTGCCGCTGGCGATCAAAAGAAAATCATAGCTTAAGACCCTGTTTTTAAGCGTTACTTCTTTTTTGTAAAAATCTACCGCTGTTACCTCGTCATTTATGAACTGAAATCGCAGTCTCTGCGCCATGTCTGTTATATCATAGGTTAAATATTGAGGCTCTATACCCCTGCCTAAACAGTCAGGCAGGGTAGGCAAAAAGTCTGAACCCTGTTTCTTGTCGATAAGTGTTATTTCAATGTTCGGATCAGACTTGCGAAGCCTTCTTGCCGCGAATAAGCCGGAGAATCCTCCGCCTATTATAACAACTCTTCTCATAAGATCACCACTATGATCAAGATCACGCTTGCAAAAACGTGCATGGCAATAGTTAGTTTTGCCGACTCGACTAATTTTATTTTTTCTTTAGGGTATTTTTTAAATATTCCTGCCGATCTGACCGCGACAGGAACAAGAACGAAAGTAAAAAGTGCCAGCGGGGAAATATACCCCGAAGTGACACTAAATAATATGGACAAAAAAGCAAAACATACCAGTGCCAAATAAATTATATACGCCCTGTCATTGCCTAAAATACCCACCCAGGTAAGCTTGCCCGACTTTTTATCGTTCTCGAAATCCGGGATCTCGTTCCCATATAAAATAGCCGTTGTGAAAAATCCGAAAGGTAGCGAAAGTATAAAGCTTTTAAGGTCCGGAAATATTCCTGTTTGAATAAAATACCCACCCATAACCAAGACCGGGCCAAAAAGAATAAAGACTACGATCTCTCCCATTCTATGGTATGAAAGTTGAAGCGGTTTAAGCGAATATGACCAACTCAAAAAAAATATAAATAAAAAGATGCCTATTATTAATAGACTATTTGAAATTAAGGCGAGCGCGACCGCCGAAACGGCTGAAATAAGGGCAAAGAATGCGCCTAGCCATAAATAGAATACCTCTGAAAGCACACCCTCCTGGATCAGTTTAGATCCGCCGAAAAACTTGTAGAATCCCAGGTCCTGCCAATCCGCCAGGCTCTTAGAGTCGGCATAATCATTTATAAGATTCGCGCTTAAATGCATGGATAGGGCGACGGTTATTCCGAGTATAAATTTTATTAGATCAAAGTGCTGTTTATCGATCAATGAACCGAAAATAAAAGGGAGCGCGGTTGCGGCGGCAAAAGGCAATCTTAATGCCCTTGCAAGATCTTTAACGCAAAATTTCGTTTGTCTTGCCATTGGCCATATGTTAGCATATTCTCATGCTAAATGAAATAAAAAACAGGATTTTTTCGGAAATACGGAAGTATACACGCGATCTAAGAAATATATACTCCTCAAGCAAGTTATCCCCCGCACTTTTTAAGCACATAGAGGAATTCCTCTTAAGAGATAGTAAAAAAATACGGCCGGTACTTTTTGCTATCGGTTACCTTGGTTTTACCGGGAAACCGGCCTCCGGATTATACAGGAGCGCCCTATCGGTCGAGATCCTTCACGATTTTATGCTTGTCCATGACGATATAATCGACAAGTCTGACGTTAGAAGGGGCAGGCCCTCCATGCACAGCATGTTGGATAAATATGTGGCAAAATATAAAAATATTAAATTTAACGGCGCGGATCTGGCGATCATAACAGGCGATGTGATCTACGCTATGGGAATAGGCGCCTTTTTAAGTATAAAAGAAAACCCTGAACGCAAAGAAGCGGCGCTTAAACAGCTGATCAATACCGCGATATATACCGGCACCGGTGAGTTCCTGGAACTTCTTTCGGAGACCAAAGAATTAAACAGAGTAACAAAAGATAATATTTATAAAATATACGATTTAAAAACTGCCAATTATTCCTTCGCCTGCCCTCTAGCGCTGGGCGCGATACTCGCGGGGGCAAAAAAGAGGGATGTCAATAAATTAATAAAATACGGGATATTCTTAGGCAGGGCATTTCAGATAAAAGACGATCTCTTAGACATGGTTCCTGAAGAAAGACGGCTCGGGAAATCTGCCTTTTCGGACCTGCGCAGTTCAAAAAGGACAATACTTATATGGCATGCGTATAATAATTCCGATAAAAAGGATAAATTAAAAATAAAATCAATACTAGAAAAGGATCATATTAATAGACTTGATTTGTCAGCGATCCAAAAAATAATCGATAAGACCGGGACAATTAATTATGCGAAACGGGAAATAGATGAGCTTCTTAAAAAGGCTGGCTCCATTCGCAAGCGTTTAAAAATCAATGAAACCTATAAAAATATACTGATATCTCACTCTGAAGAGATCTTTGATTTATAGTCTTTGTGCCTTATTCTTCGGCGCTATTCTTCAACTGTAATTTCTGCGGCCTTCAAGCCGGCAAAGGAGTTCGCGTAATAGTAAACCTTGACCGCATCGGATAAACCGATCTCGCTAAAATCGATATCATGAGCGCCTTTGGTTATTTTCGTATCATTAGAAACTACAAATGTCATATCATCATTATCCAGCGCCCGCACAACAAGCTTATTCCCGACCCAATCCGTATCTACTACCGTGCCTGAAACACTTCTTGCCTGCTCCGTCTTGCCGGGGCTCTGGCAATAACCAATAATACTTAATGACATCGTGAATAATAACGTAAGAATAAATATTCCCCTTTTTATCATTTTATCACCTCAAATTTTATTCATATCTTAGCGCTTCGATAGGATCGAGTTTGGAGGCCTTCTGCGCCGGCCAAAGGCCGAAAACTACTCCTACGATCAGAGAAAATATTGTCGCGAGAAGTATAGAAAATGTTGAAACCTTTACCGACCATCCGGCTAAAAGTGTTATAAGAATTGATATTCCGCCGCCCAACAAAATACCTAATATGCCTCCTATAAGCGACATCAATACGGATTCGATCAGGAACTGGACCATTATATCTTTATTATTCGCCCCTATCGCCTTACGCAGCCCGATCTCGCGCGTGCGCTCGGTCACTGAAACAAGCATAATATTCATGATCCCTATCCCGCCCACCAGGAGTGAAATGGCCGCGATTGACCCTAATAATAAAGACATTGTCTTGGTTGTTGATTCAAGCGCATTCTTTATGTCGGCCATGTTGCGGATCTGAAACGAGTCATCAACATCTTTTTTATTGATATGGTGTCTTTTAATAATAAGCTTGGATATATTATCCTGCGCCGCATCCATCAACTGAGGGCTTTTTACCTCTACATAAATGGAGTCTATGTATTCTTTTCCAAAAACCCTATACATGGCCGTGGTAACGGGAATAAGCACAGTATCGTCCTGATCGTGAAAACCGGCCGCCCCTTTTGACGGCAGCACTCCTATTACTTTAAAGTTAAGAAGGTTTATCTTTATCGTTTCCCCGACAGGATTTGCGTCACCGAAGAGTTCCCTGGCAGGCGTAGTGCCGAGCAGGGCGGCCTTTACCCTCATCTTTTCTTCATCTTCGTTAAAGAATCTGCCTACGGCAGGATACGAGGCCCTGAGTCCGGCATAATCAACCCCGACACCCTCAACTTGTGTATTCCAATTTTTATTTCCATACACTAACTGCCCCCTGCCTGTCACCGAAGGGCTCTCACTCTTCACTTCGCCGATAAGTTTTTTAATGGCGTCCGCATCCTGCAAGGTAAAACGCGTCACAGAACCTGTTTCTAAGGCTACTCCATGGACCCTTGAAGAGCCGGGCCTCACCACGAGCAGGTTAGAGCCTAAAGACGCCAGCTGTTTCTCTATCGACTCTTTCGCCCCCTGCCCTACCGCAAGCATCGCTATAACCGCTGCCACGCCGATCAATATGCCGAGAATAGATAAAAATGAACGCATTTTATGCGACACCATCGCGCCTGCTGCCTGTTTCAGATAATCAAAAAATTTTGTTTCCCTGTTCATCCTCTCTGATTTGGATAAAACGAAATCTATTATCTTGTCCGCCTCATTTTCTTCAACTGATACCGGTAAAACCCCGGATCTCTCGTCAGAAATAACCCGGCCGTCTACCATGCGAATAACGCGCCTGGCGTGCGCGGCAACTTCATGTTCATGCGTAACAATAATAATAGTCTTTCCTTTTTGATTTAAATCCTTCAGGATCGAAATGATCTCTTCTTTGCTTTTTGAATCAAGATTACCCGTCGGTTCATCGGCCAGGATAATTAAAGGGTCGTTAACCAATGACCTGGCGATCGCGACACGCTGCTGCTGGCCTCCTGAAAGCTCATTCGGCTGGTGGTTTATCCTTTCGGCAAGACCTACTTCCTCTATCTTTTGTTTAGCCCGGTCCTTTAAATGCCGCTTTCCGGCATAAACTAAAGGAAGTTCAGCATTCTCCAAGGCGCTCATTCTCGGCAAGAGATGGAACTGTTGAAACACAAAACCGGCTAAACGGTTTCGTATCGCTGATAATTCTTCATCTGAAAGCTCATTGATTTTTCTTTTCCCTAAATAATATTCTCCCGCGTTGGGCCTGTCAAGTAAACCTAAAATATGCATAAGCGTAGATTTGCCCGAGCCGGAAGGCCCCATGATCGCGACAAATTCCCCAGGAGCGATCTTTAAGGAAACGTCCTGCAGGGCCTTTACCTCGACCTGGCCCATTTGATAGGTTTTATAGATATTTTTTAATTCTATCATCGTTTTTTGCGGCTGGGCATGAACGGGTTAGTGCCTGTCGTGCTTGTCGGAAGAGAGTACTTTTGTGTCTTTATCACTACCTTGCCGTCCTGGGTCAGGCCAGAAAGAATTTCTATATTTTTATCATCGGACATGCCGAGCGTAACGGCTGTTTTAACAGGTTTTTTATCTTTATTTCTTTTAACCAATACGTAATTTCCGTCTTTTTCATTAAGCACGGCGTCCACGGGAAGAAGTAAGGCGCCGGATCTACTTTGTTCTATAAAATCAATCGTCGCATTCATGCCTGAACGGAAAAATGACGGCACCTCTTCGGGCATAAGATCGACCTTATAGACTGTAACGTTGTTAACGGTTTCCGATTCATAATAAATATGCTCAACGGATGCGCGTATCTTTGTATCCGGATAGGCTTCCAGGCTGATAACGGCCTTATTATCCGGCTTGATCTTGCCTATATCGGTCTCATCTACCTGCGCCCGCACGATAAGGCGGTCCGACAATACCACTATAGCATCGGATGCGGTAACGGTCTGGCCCGGCTGAGTATCCGAGACGATAACTTCTCCGTCGATCGGGGAAATTAACGGAATGGCCTTGTACGTTTCTTTCCAGTATTTTAACGATTCATCGCTTTGCCCGCGCGCGGCATCAAGGAGCGCGGCCCGTTCGGTCGAACTCATCCACGCTAAGATCTGTCCGGTCTTAACCACTTCCCCTTCCTTAGCCAGCATTTCCACGATCCGTCCGTTAACAGGCGGCTTTACTTCAAGCCTGTTCTTGGGCAATACCGTACCGGTAGTGGAAATGATGTTCTCGATGTTCCCTACAACCGGTTTTATCTCTTCGGTTATTTCGGTATTCTGCTTAGGATGCCACAATTTCGCATGCAGAAAGATCAGGGCCGCCAGTATACATAAAGATATAGAAATGATCTTCAATTTTTTATTGCGCATATTCTATTGTTTCTCCTTTCGCTTGAACCCAGTTCGCCTCGGCAAGTAAAGCATTGGCTTGAGCGTTTAAATATGCCTTTTTGGCGCTTACCAGATCATTCTGGATAATGATCCAGTTATCGAATGTGATAAAACCTGTTGAATACTGTTCTTGCGCTATTTTTGAGCGCTCCTCGGTTGCATTAAGCACCTTGCTCTGTACTTCTACCGTTTCAAGGGCATCCTGCAACGCCGTCCATGTCTGCTCGAGCGCTACAACAACGCTGTCCTTCGTGCTTCTTTCATTGGCTTCTGCCTGATTATATAGGGCTTTGGCCTGGTAGACTTGAGCTACTTTTGATCCACCTTCAAATATAGGCACGCTTGCGCTCAAACCCAGGCTCCACCCATTGCCTTCAGGGGGCCAACGAGAATCGCTTCTAGTGGCTCCCGCAGTGCCTGAAAGTGTCGGAAAAAATTCCGAATACGCGGATTTGACCCCAAAAGAAGCCGCGTTCTTTTCCGCTTCCAGCTTGAGGTAGGATGGGTTATTTTTTACCAAAGTTTCGAAATCCTGTTTTTCTTTGGCCGGATCGCGTACTGTAAAATCCGCCTTCACACTCATAGGCTTAAATTCCCTGCGCCCCATTTCTTTCGTTAGCTGTCTTTGCGCGAGTTCTACGTCTCTTTTGGCCTGCGAAAGCTCAAAATTCGCCTCCGCAAGATTCGCGTCTGCTGTCAGGAACGCTCCTTTATGCTCTAACCCCGATTGATACCGTAAAGTTATCAGATCCAGATTGTCTTTTCTGATCTTTGCGATCTCATTGGTTACATTTATTAACTCCTGTGCCTTTAATAAATTAATGAAGGCGGTACGAAGGTCTAATCTTACTTCGGACGAGGTAAATTTATAATTATATTATGCGGCCTTTATATTTTCCGAAGCGGCCCTTACGTCGTTTATCGTCTTAAAACCATCAAATATTAACTGGGTGCCGGCGACACCGTATGAGTAGCTATCGCTCGTGGAACTCCTCATCTCATCGTCGGTTCTCGTGCTTGTCTTCGCCGTTCTGCCGCTGGCATTTCCGGTAATCTGGGGAAGCAGGCCGCTTGTTGTTATTGCCTTGCTGGCTTCCTTCTCTTTTATGCTTTCTTGGGCAGAGATCAAATTTGGATGGTTCTTTTGGGCCTCTCCAATGCAGTCCTGCCACGCAAGAACCTCCTCGGCTAATGCGTTCCCGATAAACATATTAAAGAATAATAGGAAGGTAATAAAAAATTTTATGTGCTTAGTCATATTTTTTTAGTTTAAGTTTTTTTATTATTAATAGTATGCTATATTAAATCAAATCCCTTGTCAATAATAAACCACGGAAATAGCCCTGCTTTTTATTTCGCGTACATGACTTTTAACTGTTCGATCTTGGGAAATTCCGTATAGTATTCGCCCTGGGGACCGACAAAACCGTTCCCCGATCTTTTTAACGCAACGGCAGTATATCCGCCCTTGGAGTTGGGCACGTTCACGGTAAAAGATTCTTCTGTATTTTTTGCCGGAACCCCCACTTCGGCCTTTACCTGGTCGGCAACCTTCTTTTTGAAAGCGGCATCCTGCTCGGATTTGAGGTCTTTATTAATAATGATCACCTGCGGCGGAGGCACAACCTGATATCCATAATTCGTATACATATAAGTGGTACCGTTAATCGTATAGTAGGGAACCCCATCAACAATAACCGGCTGATAACCCGCAGGAATTGTTGTAACAACCGCTCCTATTGGCGCAGGGATAACGACATATCGATCCG
>Ga0066637_10001839_pt1 | contig 13905 bp, 14 predicted proteins | sample CryGeyCG2014_020_FD_62737 | JGI IMG/M metagenome (GOLD analysis project Ga0066637, IMG submission 62737) | Groundwater microbial communities from aquifer - Crystal Geyser CG08_land_8/20/14_0.20 | ecosystem: Environmental > Aquatic > Deep subsurface > Groundwater | place: USA: Utah: Grand County...
GATTCCTGTGACTTATGCGGAGAATGCCTTAGGAGGTGCCCGGTTTTAGGGCTTTCCCTGAAGGAGGCAAAACTTGAGATTAAGAGATTGGTTGAAGGGAGAAAAACAAAAGTTACCTTAAGAGAATGCACTGGCTGTTTTTCCTGTAACCTCTACTGCCCAAAAGGTCTTACCCCTTATTATTTAATCTTGTTTCGCTGGTATGAAAGATATAAGGAGAAGGGCTTGCCCGGTTTGATAAGGCTTGCTCTTCCTTATCAACCTCCTCCTAATATCTGGCTCTCTCTTCATAAAATGCTCCCTGAAGATGAAAAGATGTTACTTAAGTCCTGGGCTTCTCCGACAATTTCAAACTTAAGGTCGGCTGAGGTATTATTTCTTGGTTGTAACCAACTTCTAAACCCTTATATTGCTAATACTTCCCTCTTTAATGACCTAACCCCTTTAGGCTCAAGAGCTCTCTGCTGTGGTGAGCCCTATTTTAGGTTAGGACTCTTTGACCAGGTAAGCCAGATTGCCCGCCGTCTGGAGAGGTATTTTAAGACCTTAAAGATAAAAAGGATGGTCTTCTTCTGCCCGGCTGGCTACAATATGTTTAAGAATATATTACCGGAAAAGTTTGGGGTTAGGTTTGACTTTGAGATAAAATCTTTATTAGAATGGCTCTGGGAGAGAATAGAAGGGGGAAAGATAAAGATAAAAAAAGAGCTAAGTAAGACAGTAACTATACAAGATTCCTGTCATGGGAAATCTCTGGGTCCTGATTTTCTCAAGTTGAGTCGGAAGATATTAAATGAAATTGGTATGGAAGTAATTGAGATGGAGCATAAAGAAGAGGATGCTTTGTGTTGTGGGCTGGGCGGAGTAGTGAGCAGGTTCAGCATACTTGACATGGTAAAGACATCTTTAAGAAGGTTAAAGGAAGCTGAGAAGACAAAAGCTCAAGTCTTTGCTCCTTACTGTAATGGCTGTCTAATTACCTTCTCTTTAAGTAGTATGTTACATTCTCCGAAGATTCCTCTATTCCATTTAATTGAACTGCTTCAATTAGCTACTGGTGAGGAGCCTAAACATCGCCATTCTTTGCGGGCAAAACAGCTCTTATTAGCCTCATCCGGGTTGCTAATTCCGGCGGTTATGGCTGGGAAGAAAGGGGTTTACCTAAAGGATATTCCTTCGGAAATCCAAAATCCAAATACTACCAAATCCAAAATCCATCCTCCGTAGCAGTAGCCTGCTACTGCGGAGGACGGGCAAATCCAAAATCCCAGGGTTTGGGATTTAAAGAGGGAGAATCTACCTAAGATGGATTATAAAGAATGGTTTAAAGAGAGTGACTGCACAAGATGTGGGGAGTGTCTAAAGATGTGTCCTGAGATTCAACTGGAGGAAGAAAAATCTAAAAGAGAAATCTCAAATATAATTGAGGGTAGGATAGATAATATTGTTCTAAAGAAGTGCAGTAGTTGTTTTTCTTGTGATACTTATTGCCCTTATGACTGCCATCCTTACCGACTCTTCCTTTCACTTTTTAATAAGAGATATACTCAAGAAGGAGCTCCTTCAATATCTCGCCTTGTCTTTCCTGGTGAGAAAGGAAATATATGGAGCAGACTAACTCCTCTCTTACCCGAAGATGAAAGAAAGATGCTAAAAGCCTGGGCAAAATTCCAAGCCAGTGAAGAGTCAATGCTCACTGGTTGTTTTACAAATATTTTTCCCTACTTAGTCCATTCAAGACACCTAAACAAGATATCAGTCATTGGCAGTGAGCATCTCTGGTGCAGTGGAGGGCATATCTACCAGTTAGGAATGTTAGATGCAGTGGGACAGATAGGAAAAAGAGAGGAGGAGTTCTTGAACTCTCTGGGTATTAAGAGACTGATTACTTTTATGGATGCTGAGTATATAATGCTTACCCAGATATTGCCTAAACTTTATAATCTACACTTTAACTTTGAGGTCATTCCTCTTTTGGTCTGGCTAAAGGAGCAAATTCAATCCGGGAATATCCAGCTAAAAGAAGACCTAAATCTGACAGTAACAATTCATGATAATTGTTTTTCGAAAGCAGAAGGAGAAAAATTCTTTGACCTCTCCCGGCAAATTATAAAGGAAACAGGATGCAGGCTGGTAGAAATGGAACATTCTAAAGAAGATGCACTTTGTTGTGGATTTGGCTTAGGTGCCTCCTCTACAAAGAGCCGGGAAGTTCCCTTAAGAATTGTCCGAGGTGCCATCAGAAGAATAAGAGAAGCAGAGGCAACTGGGGCTTGCGCTCTCATAACTTACTGCAGTGGATGTCTTTTTATTCTTTCCTTAGCCAAAGAGATTATAAGAAGCAAACTTGAGATTTATCATATCTTTGAGCTTGTCCAGTTATCCTCAAAAGAGAAGCCACTCCACAGACATAAGAAAAGAGCCCGGCAAGTTATGAAAGTTATGGTCAGTGAATTGCTCGTTAGTCTTTTTCGGAAAAATATCAAGCTTGAGCCAATTTCTAAATCTCTGCCTTTAAATAGGGACAGCGACCTATTTTATTCACCCTAACCCTATCCCTTCAAGGGAGTGGAAAAAAGTAGAACTGTAAAGGAAGAAATAAAGGAGACTTTGTTTCTCTACTTCTTTCACTAATTTGATAAGGATGCCAATTGAAATTGGCGATTACAGGAAACGCATTGGAGATGTAAGAGGGTGAACCAAAACATAGCCGAGCTAAAATTCTGGCTTGGCTATTTCTACAAGAAGACTGTGAGACTTGACTCTTCCAGAAAAATATGCTATCATACTTTTAGAAGACAACATAAAATGCTAGTAGTTGTCACTAATTTCTGCCCCTGATTAAACCTGTTCCTGACAGGTTCAGGAATCAGGAGCTGTCAGAGCCTGCCCTGAATCTTGGCCTGGCGCCAGACCAGGCTTGATTCAGGGAACAGGTTTCAACAATGGAGGGGACAATTTGAAGAAAGAATTTTTTCAAGTTTCAAGAGCTGACCCCAATTTGAAGGGAGGTTAAGGATGTCTACTCGACAGACTTTTAAGGGGATAACTTTTAAGCCCGATATTATGGGAGGACAAGCATGTATCAGAGGCATGAGAATCCCGGTTTCTCTGATTGTAAATCTTGTGGCAAATGGAATGACAAGGGAAGAGATAATCAAAGAATATCCTGACCTTGAACTTGAGGATATAAAAGAAGCTCTCCAATATGCTTCATGGTTAACTAAAGAGGAGTTACATGCAGGAACAATTCGCACAAAAGGTCGGAGTGACTTTTCCAACCATAAATAACTGGGAGAGAGGGAACAGGACCCCTCACCCATTTTTATTTCAGCGACTTATGGAAATGGCTGAAGAAGCTGGCTTGAAGAATATTGAGGACATTCACCCCGTGAAATATCGCAGGCTATCTCACGGGGTAAAAAGGCCAAGAAAATAGGGAGAAATTCAAATCGATGAATGAGGAAAGTTTGAAACATCCTAGTCAAGATAACACAAAAGACTTGAGTGCGACTCTAATAAATAGACGCATTTTGCTTCCGTCTTACTTTGCTAAACCAGTGACAACCGAAGAAGTTATTTCTGAAAGTGGTTTATATTTATTACGTGTGCGAACTCAACAGAGAGAATTGGAAGAGATAACTGTTGAAAGAGAAATATTAGAACAAGCTTTGGCATCAGCTCAAAAAGAACCTACTAAGACTACACACCCCTCGGATTTCTTTATAATTATAGAATCATCTGCTAAGACTTTAACAATCGTTAAAGGGTATCAGGTTTCAGCTAATTTTATAAAGGAGAAGGGGAAATACTATGGGTAATCCTAAATTTTTAACAGATAAAGAAAAGAAGGCAATAAAAAGGTTTTCATCCGAAGCAAAAGAAAAACTTGGCAAGGAACTACTTTTAATAAAATTATTCGGCTCAAAGGTACGAGGAGACTTTGACAAAGACTCTGACATTGATATTTTGATTGTGGTAAAAAAAGACTATTTCATTAATAAAGAAAAAATTTTTGATATCTTATTTAGCATAGACCCTTACTATGAAGTTAAAATCTCTCCAGTTATATATTCTGAATATGAGTATAAAAAGAATAAAGAGTTAGAGTCCCCTTTTGTTGAAATAGTAAAAAGAGAAGGTATAAATTTATGAAAAAGGATTTATCTAAATATCGATTAGAAGATAGTAAGGAAAAGTTAGAATCATCAAAGTTATTGTTTGAAAATGGCAAATATAAGGATTCTATTTCCAGGTCTTACTATGCAATGTTTTCTGCTACCAGGGCAATATTGGCAACAAAAGGTTTGGATAGTTCAAAGCATTCTGGCGTTATTTCTTTGTTTAATCAACATTTCGTTAAGACAAAAATAGTCAGAAAAGAAATGGGCAGATTATTAAGTGAAGCCCAAGAAGGGCGTGAAAAAAGTGATTACCAGGATTTTGTTATTATCTCAAAAGAAGAGACACAGAAGCAACTGCAGTCAGCTAAGGAATTTATCCATGAGATTGAAAAGGCTTTAGAAAAGATATGGAATGAAAGTAATGAATAATTCACAAAATAACGATTGCGAGAGAAAGAGGGGCAAGAGGCTTATAAGCTGGAACCCATTGACTTAAGAGCACAATTATCAGCGCCAATTAAAGCCTGTTCCTGACAGGTTCAGGAATTGGCGATTACAAGTGCAGGGGTTTGATTTAGAAAACCCGTAATGACGGGCGTCATAAATGTCGCCCCTACACGGGGTGTGGAGCGGGAGATACGAAGGTTAATCTGTTATTCTCCTGCTAGATAAGAATGCCATCTAAAATAAATACTTGCTACTGGTGAGTAATTTACCCTTTCTTCTCGTGGCCAGAATTTGACTACTGACCTTTCAAACTCACCACTACCTGTCCAGAAAGAGACCTTTAAAATATTCTCTGGACAATCTTCAAGATAAGATTTCTTTACTTTCCAATAAAAAACATTCTTATCAACTCTTGTCTCAAGTTCTTTTGCTTGTTGTAATTCATTGGCGGTAACATAATTCCAGTTACGTGTATATACCACTCCCGCAGCTTTTAAGTTCCAGACAGGTGCACTCTGCCTGTAATAAAGGAAAGTGTGAGGAACTTCATACAAGTCATCAACTTCCTTCCATAGATGAAGACAATAAAATCCTCCGGTGGCAGTGGGCTTCTCTAAGGTGATGTTTCCTTCAAATACAAGCTTAAAATAAAGATATTCATCATCACTGCCAAAATAAATCTTCCTGATATCTAAATCTTCGTCTGTAAACTTTTCCTTTTCATCTTCAGCAACTAAGACCAGAGAATTCTCATCAATTTTCCAGACATCTTTTGTTTCCTCAGGGCTTTCAATTTGGAGAAGTGGAGATGTCTCAGTTGCAATATTTCCATTTGTATCTGAGGCTGATATATAAAATAACACTTTAGTTCCTTTTTTCTGAGCAGGAATTATTGCCCTCCATATCTTCTTATCTTGCTCATCTTGCTCCAGATCAATTTCTTCCCATGCTTTACCATCATCTATGGAATACCTAAGAACTGCACATAATACTGTGTCATCTGTTCTCTTCTCATCACTGTAAATAGTTGCAGTAACTTTTACATCTTCACCCTCTCCTGGGTTTTCTGGTAATATAGCAACTTTTCCTATCATTGGGGGTACTCCTGGGAAAGGTGCTTTTGTCCTTCCGTAGGAAAAATCTGAAAGGCAAAAAAATACCAACAAAAAAATTAACAGATTCTTTTTACTCATTTTTCCCCTCCTGAAAATAAGTATACCTCAAAGGTAGACAAATGTCAATAGCCCGCGTTGAATCATATATAATGTAACCGAAAGGGTACCTGGGCTGGATTTGGGCGAGCTGTAGGCGAACCTTTTAGCCTCCTCATAACATTAAACTAGAACCATCAAGAGAGGGTTTATAAATTTTATCAAAATCAATTCTTGCCATATTCCTGAGCCTGTCAGGAACAGGCTTTTGAAAATACTTAAACCATCAAAAGAGGGTTTAGGACTTTCCCGACAGTCTCGTTAGGCGATGTGGCAAAAATTTATTCCACTTTTGATTGCAGTTGTTCAATTACTATCTTTTCAAACTTCTTCCTATGTATCTTGAGTAAATCCATAGCGTTTATTTTTCTATCCTTACAGATTTGACCGATGGCCTGTAGTCCTACAAAATATCCCGCTCTGTTTTGATAGATATCTTTTGAATCGTTTGCGTAGAAGAGTTCTATCTTTGGACTGCGAGAAGGAAAATTTTTCAAAACAAAGTTATAGAGCTCTTGTTCTTTTTGTCGGCACTTCTGAAGCCAGATTTTAATTTTATCTTTTGAAATATAATCTGCCCATAGAGCAACCCCTTCATTTACACTCAAAATCTTCATAGACAAATATGTTGCTAACCCTTCGGTAATAACCTGACGAGCAACTGATAGTTTTTCAGAAACATTTTTAAAATAGAAATCTGGCGAGTACGAATAATGCAAGCCGTGAACAATTTCATGAGTGATAAAAACGAGGGTTTGCAGTTTAGTTTCATAACCTTCGATTGGAATCCAAACTACAAATTTCTTACCATCCTTAAAAGCATGTCCATTTGAGGTTCCCTGGCTGACAAAAAGAACACAATCTATATTTGAAAGGTCAAAACCTGCGCTTCCCATTTTCTTTTCAATTGTTTTCAAACCAGCAGTAACGAGTTTTTTTCTTTTTTGAACCTCTGCTCTTGTTAATGCTGGGAAAAATTTTTCTTATCGCCCCAATATTGAAAGTAGTGTTGGAACAGAGCGGGATAGGTTTTCTCGTAAGCGCGCAAATCATTGTCTTCCAGAATAGACTTTATGTAATCGTTTGTGAGATTAATAATATTCATAAATTTTTGCCATTTTGCCTAACGTGAGTACCGCTCACGATGTTGGCGAAAGCCGATATGGGCGAAGCGGTAGCGTAGCCGTGAGTAGCATGTCATATGAAGCTTACGCATTATTATCTCCAAACATTCCCATATTTCTCAGAAAAAAATAAATCTTTTTTATTTTTCCTACTGGTTTGTTTACCTAACTTTTTGGGATCAGGATAACCAATAGCAATGATAGAGATAATTTCCAGTCTCTTTTCTTTTTTATGCTCACCAATTACCTCAAATACAGGAAGTTTATTCATTGCCCCGACCCAAACCGCACCTAAATTTAAACTATGAGCAGCTAATAGCATATTTTCAATAGATGCACCGACATCTAATAAGTAAATATTTTTCCAATCTCCACCAATATCTCCATATCGTACATGCTCCCAAGAATCAAATGGATTTGCAGCAACTATTATTAAAGTATCTGCATTCTTAATCCAAGGTTGTCTCCATGTTGCATTATATAACTTATTTTTGTTTTTAGGATCTCTGACTACAATAAATCTCCAAGGCTGTCGATTACCTGCTGAAGGGGCTCGGCGACCTGCTTCAAGAATAATATCTATTTTTTTCTTTTCTACTTTCTTTTTAATAAAATTTCTAACGCTACGACGACTCATTATTCCTTCTATTACTTCCATAATTAAAACCCCCAATATTTATGCGTAAGTTTCATATAACGCTCTCGCTGCTCACGAAGACAGCCGATAGGCTGCTTTGGGCGGAGTGGTAGCGTAGCCGTGAGCAGCGTGTTAGGCGTTGCCGCTCCTATTTTACACTCAATTACCTACAATTCTACCAAAAGCATCCCACTGATACCCAAAGGATAGGTTTTTATCACCTTTCCATCTCCTCTTATGACCATTGCTCCACCGAATGCACCACCTTTCACATCTGTATCAGCAAGATAATTTGTCATGAAAGTAGTAACTCCAGCAAGTTTAACCCGAGCTATATACTTGTCTTTCTCTTGAGTATCCCAACGTTTTTGATCATACGATTCATCATTAAAACATCTTGATGAACTCATTTACATTTCTTTATTTCATTCCACAGTAAAAGAATATTTTTCCAGACTAAACAATGTTGCTACACCATCAAGAATTTGAAAGTTTGCAATGGGTTCTTTGATTTCTTTTGTGTTTCCGAAGGTAAAAATAGCAAGGATAGTTTTACTTGGATTTGGTTTAATCTTCTCATAGGAAATTCTCATAACTAAGTCATTTGATGAAAAGAATTTGTATTCAGCACCACTATCTTTTATTGGTCCTTTTTTAAAAGTAGATGATTCAAAAAGTGCAACTTCTGGAGCTCTATAAACCTTATTAATGCAAGGAGAATAAGCAAGAACCCAACCCTGAATCAAGTAACCATGTCCTTTTTCAAGAGGCTTATATTCAGGAATGTTTATGGTAACTCCATATGCCTTCATATCTAAATTTTTGCCTTCTTCACATTGACCCGGAGTTATCATATTTTTTGTCTTTATTCTAAAATAAAGATATACTCCATCAAAGCCTGCCTGTGCTTTCTCAATTTCATTCTCTTCCCCTTTTATTTCTAAGGAATTCAAAATAGGGTTCTCTTCCCAGATTTTTTTATCCTCCCAGAGACCTTCTAATAAAGGCAAAGTATAAGCTTGAGCAAGGTAATATCTTTCATTTTTTAATTTAGATTCTTCAATTGGTATTGGCGCCTTAATAAATGCTTTAATAAAGAAATCAACTGTAATCCCTTTTTTCTGTGGAGGAATTTCAGCAATATAACTTATATCCTTTATTTCTCTAATCTTTTCCTCCCATTTCCTCATTAGTTTCAGAAAACCATATCGCTTTTTCTGTTTATATCTACATTTTGTTATCTGTACTTCCTGTTTCATTTCCACTTTTTTTAGGATTTCAGAATCTTCATTATTCCTCCAGAATAAAAAGACTTCAGGATTTGGAAGAGAGAAAGGTAGCCAAAATTCAGGCATCTTAACTTGAACTTTTATTCTTTGTCCGTCCTTTGGAGTAAAAGGGGTGTAGGTTACAATATTTTTAGGAACATCAAAAGAAAAAAAGATAAAAGGAGAAAAACTGTAATTATTCTCCTGTCTTTTTTTATATACATTTTCACAAAGTGGTAAATCAGTACATTTTTGAGTTTGTGCAAAAAGGCTCCCGCTTAAAACAAAAAATAGAAGGGAAATTTTTAAGACGAAAACTAACCTTATTTTAAAACACATAATGCTTGTACCTCCTTTCTTGATTTTTCTTTAAATTTCTCACTAATTAACACCTGACACTATTTAACTCTATTCTTTATATGGTCCTGTGATTACAATAACTAAATTATCAGGATGGAGATAATTTTTTGCAGCGTTGTTTATATCTTCAATTTTTAAACTCTTATAATATTTCATACATTCCCAAGGATAGTCCAAACCTAAACCATAGTATTCTGCGTTAAGTAGGTGCCAGGCAATTCCTGATTTTGTAGCAAGTGTTCTTGGATGTGAACCAGTGATATAAGAAATTATATCCTCAAACTCTTCTTTAGTTACACCACTTTCTTTAAATTTCTTCATTTCATCAGTAAAAGTTTTAATTCCATCCTGTAAATTATCAGGATTAATAGTAAATGCAAATCCATAAGGACCAGGAAATAATCCGACAAAAAACACACTTCCTACAAAGTATGAATATCCTTTTTCTTCCCTTATCTTCTTTCCAAGTCTACTTGATATACTTCCACCACCAAATATATTATCCATAACTTCTACTGCATAATAATCAGGACTTTTTCTTGTTAAGTTTATTGGATAACCCGCAATGACTGCACATTGTTTTTTATCCATCATAGAAACAATCTTTTTCTTTTTCTCTTTTGGAATCTCAACTTGTGGTAAATTTACTTTTGCTTCTCCTTTACTACATCTCCAGTTTGAAAATAGTTCTTTTATCCTTCCTAAAATTTTTTCAGTATCAACATCTCCCGCAATTACAAGAATTGTATTCTCCCCACCATAATGCTCTTGATGAAATTTAATTAAATCATCTCTTTTTATTCTCTTTATACATCTTGAAAGAGAATTTGTTGAAAAATTATGAAAAGGGTGTTCCTCTGGATACATCAGTTCAAATATAGTCAATAACGCTCTTGCCTCTGGACTATCACTTGCAACCTGAAGTCCTGTATAAAGAAGAAGTCTTAATCTTTGCAACTCCTCATCAGGAAATGTTGGATTTTGTAATATATTAGATAAAATGTCAAGAACCTTATCGGTATCCTTACTTAAACATCTACCACTAAAAGTAGCAGTCTCAATAAATGATAATACACTAAGAAATCCTCCAAGCGATGCAATGTTTGATAAAGGACTGATATAAAGACTTGCACCTATCTCTTCAAGACTCTTTGAAATTTCTTCTCTATTCCTTGTTTTAGTCCCTTTATTTAACATTTCAGCAACAATTAATGATAAACCTGGAAGTTTCTGTGGCTCATATATAATTCCACCTCTTATATTTCCAGCAATTGAAACTGTAGGATTTGCCTTGTCTTCCATTATTATAACTCTCATACCATTATCTAAAACTTCTCTTCTTATTTTTAAATCTTCCCTCTTATAATAAAATTTTTTCTCAAATGGTGATTCAAGTTCTTCTCTTTCTTCTTTTGGTTTAATCGGTGTGAAATATCCTGTTGTTCTATTAACATCTTGCAAATATTTTTCACATACTCTTTTAACATCTTCAATTGTAACCTTTCTTAAATTTTCAAGATAATCAAGATAATACTTGTAAGAGGATATTGCCTCTGCTTCACCGAGTGCAAATGCAAGACTTACAATACTGTCTTTATCATAGAAATAACCTGCAGAAGTTTTTGCAATTACTTTTTTAAATTCTTCATCTGTTATACCCTCTTTCTTTATCTTCTCTATCTCTTCATAAAAAGCATTTTCAATCTTTGATAATTCAACACCTGTCCTTGCAGTCGCTAATATTCCAAAGAGCCCTGGGTCAATTCTCTTTTCAACGTCTGTATAAAATGTTGCAGCTAAATTCCCAATTACAAGTCTTTTATGCAATCTTGATGTCTCGCCTGATGAAAGAACTTTATTTAAAACTTCAAGAGGATAAATGTCAGGATGGGTAATTTCTGGAATATGATATGCAACTGCAATATGGCTTGCATTACCTTCTCCCTTTAAAACTATTCTTTTCTCACCTTTTTGCTCAGGTTCAACTGATATAACCTTTGGAATATCGGGTCCTCTTTTTATATTTCCAAAATATTTTTTAATAAGTTTTATCATAGCATCACGCTCAAAATCTCCAAGAATGATTACTGTTGCATTATTTGGATGATAATAGGTATTGTAGTAAGTTTTAATTTTTTTAGGTGTAACATTCAATATATCTTCTTTACATCCCGCAACACTCCATCTATATGGATGTGTTGTATATGCGGATGCCCTCACTTCTCTATATAACAAAAATTGTGGTTGGTTTTCGCCAATTTCAAGTTCAGACTTAACAACAGTTAACTCTGGCTTTAATTCATTTTCTGTTAATTTTGCATTCTTCATCCTATCTGCCTCTATCTTTATTGCTGTCTCAACTCTGTCACTTGCAATTATTTCATAATATACTGTTAAATCTTCACCGGTCATTGCATTAAAAGAAGCACCATTTTTTCTTAGAATTTTGTCAATTGCTCCTTTTGGATAATTTTTTGTTGATTTGAAAAGCATATGTTCTAAAAGATGAGAAATTCCAGTAATTCCAGTATGTTCATTTCTGGAACCAACTTTATACCATACCATAAATACAACAATAGGTGCAGTATGATTTTCAAGTGTTAAAATCTTAAGCCCATTTTCAAGTGTAGTAATTTGAGGTAAGTTTTGAGAGAATGAAAGTGTGTTTTGTAAAGAGAACAAAATAAGAAATAAAAAACATTTTAATAACTTATCTCTCTTATGAGATGTATTCATCTTGCACGGTATACTAAAAAGAGATATAAATTAGTATACCTTATCCACCTCCTTTACAGTTTTATTTTTATGTTGCTTTTCATTTTAAGACTATTCTTTTATAATAAGAGTGATGTTTCATAGTTATAGAGAGCGTTCCTCCTAAAAATAAGTATACCTCAAATGCAGACAAATGTCAATAGCAAAAATTTTACTGTCAAGACATCTCGCGGATTAGAAGATAAGGTGTTAGAGATAACAGGCTGACACCTGTCATTCCTGGAGTGACACCCGCGAGGGTGTTATATGATTAGTATAGAAGAGAGGAAGAGAGAGTGAAAAGTTAAAAATTAAAAGTTAAGAGGTTAGAAGGGGAAAAGTGGGAAGTGGTGGGCTTGACAAAAGTAAGAATTTATGCTATGATTTTCAAAATGGAACGGAGCGAATAGGAATGGAACTAAAGAAGATTGAATTAGAGGAAATTGTCGGGACTGTATATCAGCCCCGTATACAGGAAGACCCGGAGGTAGATGAGCTGGTAGAATCAATTCTGAAAAACGGGATAATTGTTCTTCTGCTTATGGTCCCGGTTAGTCAAAGCTTAAGGGTGATTAAAAGGGACATCTCGGGAACCAGACAAGTTTAGGGCTTGTTTTGAAGTTACTTTAAGTAGATAATACCAGTATTGTCCGTTCGCTTGAGGGTGCCGGTAGGAGTGCCTTCAGGCACGATTACAAGCTGGGATAGCTCCTGATTCAATCAGGAGCTATCCCCATAAAACGCTGATATAAAATCAGCGATTACGTCCAGGATTACAAATCATGGACGAGCAGCCCCCTGATTTAATCAGGGGTTGCCTTAAATTCCTGAACCCTGGCCTGGCGCCAGGCCAGGCCTGTCAGGAACAGGTTTCTCATCTGGTGGCTGAAGTGTTACGTGGGAAGTAGAAAAGGATAATTTCAATTTAAGGGTGTAAAGACCATGAGAATACTTGCAAAATTGAAAAGAAAGATGGGCTTTGAGGATAGAGAAAAGTTAGAAAAAAGAGGAGCACTCCTACTCTTCCAAACGGAGCTTATTAATATAATTGGTCTTGAAACAGAAGATTCAGAGGTGTTGAAGCAGATTGATTTTGTTGAAGATTTTAAGGAGAGTGAAAAAGGGGTGATTTTATTCAATGAAACATTACTTAAGATAGGGATTCAGCATCTGCATGAGGTAGGGTTATTGGGAGCAGGTATTTACATCTCTATTTTGGATAGTGGCATATTTCTTCAAGATTTAGGGCTGAAATATTCTGTCGCCCTTCACAAGGATTTTACAGGGGAGGGTTTACAGGATGAGGTCCCCCATGGCACTATTATTTCTAAACTAATTCAGTCAATTGCTCCTGAGTCCTCAATGTTAATTGGAAAGATAGTAAACCGTTTTGGAGAGGTTGACGAGATAGCAGTATTTCAAGGGTTAGAGTGGTCTTATCAAAACAAAGCTCACCTAGTCAATCTATCTTTAGGTTTCTCCAGAAAATGTCAGGGAGACTGCTGGCTTTGCCAATATGTGGATGCTTTGGTTGATAATGGTGTACATGTAGTATCTGCGGCTGGCAACTGGGGACCAGAAAAAGGTAGTATATCCTGTCCGGGTAATGCTAACAAGGCTATCACTATTGGAGCAAGTGAAGATGGAAAGATAGCCAATTACAGCAGTAGAGGTTTTGCATCCCAAGAAAAGCCAGATCTGTTAGCCCCGGGTTCTCTTTCTATTGGCAAGTTTAAGATTATAGGGACTTCTATCTCTACTCCAATAATAACAGGCACCTTAGCTTCTCTTTTCAGTAAGTATCAAGATAAAGAATGGGTTATAAAATCTGTAAAACAAAGTTGTAAGGACTTAGGATATAGTAAAAGTGAACAAGGACAGGGATTACTCAATATTCCTATGTTACTGGAGGTGTTAGAAAAATGATTAGAATCTTAGCCAAAATTAAGGACAGCCAGACAGTTGAGAAGATTAAAGAAT
>Ga0066637_10001841_pt1 | contig 13894 bp, 10 predicted proteins | sample CryGeyCG2014_020_FD_62737 | JGI IMG/M metagenome (GOLD analysis project Ga0066637, IMG submission 62737) | Groundwater microbial communities from aquifer - Crystal Geyser CG08_land_8/20/14_0.20 | ecosystem: Environmental > Aquatic > Deep subsurface > Groundwater | place: USA: Utah: Grand County...
GCTCGCCGGAGCCGCGGTTGCTTGGTATTTTTCCAGCGCTAAGGTGGAAATTTTCGTTACTCCGGAGAAAATCAGCAAGGAAATCGAGGTAAAGATGGATCCTTCGGCGACGGAATTGGACAGTGTCAATGGTATCGTGCCGGTGGAGAATGTTGAGATTACTCTTAAAAAAGACCGGTCAGTTTCGGCTACTGGACAAAAATTAATTGGCGAGAAAGCAACTGGCAAGATAACAATTTATAACCGAACCGCCGAGACAAAATCGCTGGCAGCGGGGACATTTTTGTCAGGACCCGGCGGGTTGAAGTTTGTTTTGGACGATGATGCTCAAATTGCTTCCAAGACAGCCGATTTGGTTAGCGGCGTCGACCGTTGGGGGGAGACAACAGTTGCCACAACAGCGGATGATATTGGCGCCGAGTACAATTTGGCTTCCCAAAGTTTGTTTTCGGTGGCGAAATTTTCGGAAGATGAATTTTTAGCTAAAAACTCCGAAGCGTTTACGGGAGGAACGAGTCGGCAAATTAAGGCTGTTTCCAAGAACGACCAAGATAGTTTGAAAGAAGCTTTGACCAAAGAATTAACCGCTGAAGCTAAAAAAGAACTGGAGAAAGAAGGCAGTGGAGGGAAAATTCTAGACCAGAGTTTGAGAAGCGAAGTGGTAAGCGCAGTCTATAGCGCTGAGGTGGGCGAGGAGGAAGACAATTTGCGGTTAACATTGGAATTGAAATTTTTAGTTTCAAAACTTTCCGAAGATAATTTACTTCTTTTGGGAAAAGAGGTTTTAGAAAAGGAAGTTCCTGAAGCAATGGTTTTGGACCAGGAGTCAATTGACGCCGAATCGAAGATCGACCGGGTGGAAGAAGGGGGCGTGGTTGTCGGCCAGCTTTCGGTGACGGGCAAGGCCTACCCGTCAATAAACGAGGAAGAACTTTCGTCTAAGATTAGACTGAAAAGTAAAAGCGAGGCCCAGAAAATAATCCGTTCTTATTCCCGTGTTTACCGTGATCAGATTACTTTCCAGCCGTCATTTTTCAGATTTATTAATTATTTGCCGCCTAAGGCGGAAAATATCGTTGTTGAAGTAAAAGAAAAGTAGCTGTCTGCAAAACTGTTTTGGTTTAGGCAGGAATCTTGGCTGATTTTGCGGTTCCGGTTGCAGGGAACTATTAAAAGTTGCTAATATGAAAAGTTAGCTGGTTTTTAAATTTCGGCAGATTAGTTAGTTTTTTGTTTTGATATGGCCCTTTACGGTTATCGTAAGAAAAACCCGAGGAGAACTGTTTTTAAGATTTTTTCTAAAAAACAGGTGTCTTTTTTGTTGTCTGTTATGGGGATGATTTTAATAGGCAACGCAGTCGTACCGGTGCTCAGTTATCAATTTCGCTACGCCCCTAAATTTGGGAGAATAATCAGCCCTTTGATTTATCCGGAAGGCAGGGAATCGCTTTCTTCAATTGTCGCTTTGGCCAAAGAAGAGGAAAGAGACTATACTTTGATTTCCTCGTGGTTTGACAACTCAGTTAGTCGCCCCGGTGATAGCTTGAGCAAGACTGCTTTTTATCAGCTTTCGATTCCCAAACTGGGGATAGACAAAGCCAAGGTTGAAATCGGGGGAGAGAATTTAAAACAGACCCTGGTTCATTATAACGATACTGCTTTTCCGGGTAAATTGGGGAACGCGGTTATTTTTGGGCACTCGGTTTTACCCCAGTTTTTTAATCCGGAAAATTACTTGACTATTTTTTCAACCCTTTACCGTCTAAGGGAGGGGGATGAAATTCTGATTAACTTTGACGGTGTTGATTACCGTTATTTAGTAGAGGACCTATTTGAAGTTTCTCCGAAAGATCTTTCTGTTTTGGAACAGCATTACTCTGAGAGAAGACTGTCTTTAATTACTTGCAGCCCTCCGGGAACATATTTAAGGCGTTTAGTAGTCAAGGCAAGGCTGGTAGATTAAAAAATATGGTTCTTTTGGGCTTAGATTACGGCCGGCGCCGAATCGGTCTGGCGATCGCGGTGAATTTGATTATTGAAACTCGGGGTTGGCTGGAGCGGGACAGGCAGGATCGCGAAGATCAGCCGCTGTTAAAACAAATTGAAGAAATTTGCTGTCGGGAAGGAGTGGAAAAAGTGGTGGTTGGGATTAGCGAAGGTCTGACCGCTTTGGAAACAAAGAGATTTGTCAAAAAGCTGTCTGAGGTGATAAAATTACCAATAGTATTTGTTGACGAAACGCTGACCAGCTGGGAAGCAGAAAAAAAGGTCGGTTGGAAAGACAAGGGCCGGATTGATACCGTTGCCGCCGCTTTGATTTTAGAGAGATTCTTGGAGGCCTCAGCAGAGGCAGAGAATACCATCGGCTCGGGTGGTCTCTAGGTTACTATTTTTTTTAAAATTCAAAAAGGAGAACTATGTTTAAAAATATTATTGCCCCGATCCAGGCTTGGCTTTTATCCCAAGGTCGTTGTGTTGGTTGTGGCACCCCGCTTATCAAAGGAGAAGTCAAGGATCGCGGTGACGGAACCACCCGAGTAACTTGTAAGTGTGGCAGAATTTTTGTCCATAACCCCAAAACTAAAAAGTACCGAAGAGCTCTTTTTGAGGAAATCTGAGTTTTTCTGGCGGCCACTTTGCCTGTAATGAAAAAACCCCTTTTGTTAATCCTTTTTTCGGTTTTAATACCGCTGTTGTTTTTAGCACTGTTTTCTTTTTTAATTTTGCCTGTTGGCGGCAACCAGGAGAAAAACTTTGTAATTAATCGCGGCGAATCTTTGACTTCGGTAGCAGATAGATTGGAAAAAGAATCGATTATCAGGAACAAGTGGGCCTTTCTCCTTTTTTTGAAAATTAAAGGACAGGAAGACACTATTCAGGCCGGGCAATTTAGTTTGTCTTCAAGCGATTCAATCAAGCAGTTAATTAAAAAACTCCGGAAAGGCTATTCCGATTTGTGGGTAACTTTTTTGGAAGGGTGGCGCAGAGAAGAAATGGCTTTGAAGCTGGAGCAAGAACTTGGTATTTCTGCAAAAGAATTCCTTGCTTTGCCGGAAGCAAAAGAAGGATATTTATTTCCAGACACCTACTCCCTTCCTGTTGACGTTTCCGCATCGAGGGCGGCTTCTTTAATGACTGAAAACTTTGAACAGAAGTGGCAGGAGCTTTCCAGGGCGGCCATGGGGAAAAAATTAAGCCGGGAAGAAGTGTTAATTTTAGCCTCTTTAGTAGAAAGGGAAGCCAAAAATGATAAAGACCGGGCAATTGTTGCCGGGATTCTATTTAAAAGGTGGCAGGCTGCCTGGCCGCTTCAGGTGGATGCCTCGGTGCAATACGCTAAAGCCAGCCTTACTTCCAGAACGTCTGGTGATTACAATTGGTGGCCGGTGATTTCCAGGCAAGACTTAGAAATAAATTCACCGTTTAACACCTATAAGGAGGTCTCCTTGCCGCCTTCTCCGATTTGCAATCCCTCTCTTTCCTCTCTCAAAGCGGTAGTTAACTACAGTCAGAGCCCTTTCTGGTTTTATATTTCTGATCCTAGTGGCAAAATGCATTTTGCCGAAACGCTCAAGGATCATAATAATAACATTGAAAAATACTTATAAAATAGGGACAGTTGACGGCTCTAGGCTTTGTGGTATAATCAAATACCTTGGTTAGAAGAAGCGGATTAAAAGTCCGGCTCTTTTTTTTGCCGTTTAAAAAACGGCGCTATTTTTGATGGCTAAAAATAAAAGGATCTATTGGGGTAAAAGTTTACTGACTCCTTCTCCGGTTGATCTAATCTCGGTTCAGAAAGAATCGTGGCAATGGTTTTTGAAAGAAGGATTGGAGAAAACAATCCGCTCTGTCTCGCCGATAGTGGATTACACCGGCGACAACTGGCATTTAGACTTAGGCAGGATACTAGTTGAAGTTGAAGAAGCGACAATCACTCCTGGAGAAGCTCAACGAAAAGGTCTTTCCTATACCGCTCCGGTAAAAATAGAAGCGGCTTTAACCAACAAGAGAACCGGAGAAAAAATAAAAGAAGAGGTCTTTCTCCTCAATCTACCCCTGATGACAGAAGAAGGGACTTTCATTATCAGCGGTATCGAGCGCGGCATTATTAGTCAATTAGTTCGTTCTCCTGGGGCTTACTTCACCGGGGAGGAAGATCCGGCTACCGGTAAAACACTTTATCGGGCTGAGATTAGACCGGTGAGAGGTTCTTGGTTAGAGTTTTTTGTCAGCCGGAGGGGAGTTCTTTTTGCCCGGGTTGATCGTCGTCGTAAGTTTCCGGCTACGATTATCCTCCGAGCGGTAGGGATAGAAAAAAACGACCAGTTGATTAAGGCCTTTTCCGGGTTTATTAAACCGACAACTGAAATGGACTCTTCGCGGAGCAGAGAAGAGGCGATCCTTGAGTTTTATCGTAAAATGCGGCCGGGAGAACCGGCTGTTTTTGACACGGCGGAGAACTTCTTTAAAGAGAGATTTTTTAACCTAAAAACTTATGAGCTTGGTCAAGTTGGCCGTTATAAGATGAATAAGCGATTGGGAGTGTCCTTTCCGGACGACGATGAAAACAATTGGGTTCTTAAGAAAGAAGATTTAATTTCAGTGGTTAAATATCTAATTGCGCTTCAAAAGGGAGAAGAGACTAAAGTTGATGACATTGACCACTTGGGCAACAGAAGGCTGAGACGGATTGGCGAGATTCTTACTCAAATTGCTTTAAGGCAGGCGACGGCCAGGTTTGAGAGAATGGTTAAGGAGCGGATGAGCTTGCTTAGTCCTAAGGAAAAGGCCTCTCCGGCTCAGATGATTAACTCCCAGTCTTTTGCCAATTCAATCAATTCCTTTTTCAGAACTAATCAGCTTTCGGCCATTCTTGACCAGACTAACCCCTTGTCCGAACTTGACCTTTTAAGAAGGGTTACTGTTATTGGCCCGGGTGGTTTAACTAGGGAAAGAGCCTCTTTCTCGGTTAGAGACATTCATGGCTCTCAGTATGGGCGTGTTTGTCCGGTCCGGTCTCCTGAGGGGATTAATATCGGTCTGGTCACTTACTTGGCTTTATTTACTCGGGTTAACCAGTATGGTTTTCTTGAGGCTCCTTATCGGGTGGTCAAGAAAGTAAGAGTTGGCAAAAGGACCAGAATGAAGGTTACTGACGAAGTTGTCTACCTTCCCGCCGATGACGAAGAGGATCGTTATATTACCCATCTAGGGATAAAAATAGATAGCCATGGATATCTCGAAGAAAGATGGGTTCCGGTAAGATACGGCGGCGATTTTTTTGAAGCCTCGGCCGGCAAAGTAGAGTTAATTGATTATGTTTCTCAAGAGGTTGTTGGTACTTCTGCATCTCTGATTCCGTTTATTGCCCACGATGAACCCCAAAGAGCCTTGATGGGTTCTCACATGCAGTGTCAGGCGGTCCCCCTGGTCAGACCCCAGGCTCCAATTGTCGGCACCGGGATGGAGTCGGTAATCGCTGAGTCGATGGGTAGGGTTATTCGGGCAAGAGAATCGGGAGAGGTGATCTATGCCGACAGTAATAAAATAATGGTTCAACCAAAAGGAAGGAATAAGAAGAAACAGGTTTACCATCTGACCAAATTTAAAAGAACCAGCCCTTATGGTACTTGTTATAATCAGAAACCAGTAGTTAGTGTCGGTGATTCTGTGGCCAGAGGGTCGCTTTTAGCTGATGGCCCGGCTACTGAGAACGGAGAGCTGGCTTTAGGTAGGAATTTAACCATTGCCTATTGTCAATTTGAAGGTTTAGTTTACGAAGACGCGATTGTTATTTCGGATCAACTGATAGAAGATGATGTTTTTACTTCGATTAATATTAACGAATATGAAGCTCAGATAGTTGATACTAAGCTGGGTCCGGAAGAAATTACCAGAGATATTCCAAACGTCGCCGAGCCGGATTTGTCTAAATTGACTCAGGAAGGTATTGTCATGATTGGGGCTAAGGTTGGACCAAACGATATTTTGGTAGGTAAGGTTGAACCCAAAGGAGAAAAAGAACTTAGTGCCGAGGAAAGACTTTTAAGAGCTATTTTTGGTGATAAGGCCAGAGAGGTAAAGGACACTAGTCTTAAAGTTCCTCACGGTGAAGGGGGAATTGTCATTGATATCAACATTTTAGACCGGGACAAGGGTGACGAATTGGACCCTGGGGTTAATAAGGTAGTGAAAGTTACTGTGGCTCAGTTGCGCCGGATTAAAGAAGGAGATAAGTTGGCCGGAAGACATGGTAATAAAGGAGTTGTTTCCAGAGTTGTTCCCAAGGAAGACATGCCTTATTTGGAAGATGGTACTCCGGTGGATATTATTATTTCACCCCTTTCAGTTATCGCTAGAATGAACCTGGGCCAAATTTTGGAAATGCACCTTGGTTGGGCAGGCGAAAAGTTAGGTCAAAAATACGCCCTGCCTGTTTTTGAAAGGGTACCAGAGGAGTTTTTCAAGGAACTTCTTAAGAAAGCGGGTTTACCTGTCAGTGGAAAGAAAAAACTCTTTGATGGCCGGAGCGGTCAACCTTACGATCAGGAAGTGGCAATTGGCTCTGCTTATATTATGAAGTTGACTCACATGGTGGATGACAAAGTTCATTCTCGTTCCACCGGGCCTTACTCACTGGTAACCCAGCAGCCTCTTGGCGGCAAGGCAAGAATGGGAGGACAAAGGTTGGGAGAGATGGAGGTTTGGGCTTTGGAAGCCCACCGGGCGGCCCAAACTCTGCAGGAAATGCTGACCCTAAAGTCCGATGATATCATTGGCAGGGCTAAAGCTTTCCAGGCAATTATCAAGGGTCAGGATATTCCGGCTCCTACGGTTCCTGAATCGTTTAGGGTTTTAGTTAAAGAATTGGGGGGTTTGGGGCTTAAAGTTTCTCCGATAGGCGGGGTAATTAAAAAAGAGGAGAATATTTTTAGCGAGGAGGAGAGATCTTCAGGAACGGAGTTTGATGATTCATTGTGGAGTGAAAAAAGGGATGAATAATAAAAACGGTGATAAATTTAACAAGAAGTCGAATTTTTTCCAGGACCTGATTGATTTTAAAGGTCTCAAGATTGAACTGGCTTCTCCTAAGGAGTTATTAAACTGGTCTTACGGGGAGGTAATTAAGCCGGAAACGATTAACTACCGCACTTGGCGGCCAGAGAAAGATGGTCTTTTCTGTGAAAAAATATTCGGTCCGACAAAAGATTATGAATGTTACTGCGGCAAATATAAGAAGGTTCGTTATCGTGGGGTAATCTGTGACAAATGCGGTGTCGAAGTGACCCACTCCAGAGTTAGGCGGGAAAGGATGGGGCACATTGTTTTGGCGGCACCGGTTTCCCACCTCTGGTTTTTCAGAAACAGCTTCTCCCCATTAACAATCCTTCTTGATATCTCCAGAAAAGATTTAGAAGGAGTAACTTATTTTGCTAGGCATCTTGTTATCGAGATCGAGAAGAACAAGAGGAGGGAGTCAATTGCCTCGGTTAGAGAAGGAATTAAGCAGAGAAGGAAAGAGGTGGCTGACTTAATCGCTGAAGAAGTAAATTTGCTCGAAAAGGAAGCGGAGGACAATAAAAAGAAGCTTTCCGGGAAAATTAAGAATAAAGAGCAGCTTTTGATTGCTCAGGAGGAAATTTCCGTCCGCTTAAGACAAAAGAAGCAGCGTCTTGAAAATAAGAAGGCAGTTGAACAGGAAAGGTTTGAAAGTTTGGGCCGGGTTTTGGAAGAAAAGTTGAGATCCTTGGATATTCTTGGCGTCCTTTCGGAGGAAGAGCTTTTTCATCTTAAAGAGCTTAGGGCCGACGGGTTTTTCAAGACTAGTATGGGCGCCGAGGCAGTCCTGAAAATTTTGGAAGGGGTGGAACTCAAAAAACTGGTTAAAGAACTTAAAAGAGATCTTCAGAAAACTTCCAGCAAGCAGAAAAAGAAAAAGATAATGAAAAGAGTTCGTTTGGTCAACGGAATGATCCGGGCAGAAATCGATCCTACCTGGATGATTTTAAAAATCCTTCCGGTAATTCCACCTGATTTAAGGCCGATGGTCCAGTTAACCGGAGGACGATTTGCTACCAGTGATCTGAATGACCTCTACCGCCGGGTTATCAACAGGAATAATCGTCTTAAAAGGTTGATTGAACTTGGGGCGCCTGAGATTATTTTAAGGAACGAGAAGAGAATGCTTCAGGAGTCTGTAGACATCTTAATTGATGCTGCTAAAAGTGCCCGCAAGAGGAGATTTACTAAAAGAGTACCCAGATCACTTTCTGACCTTTTGCGTGGCAAGAAAGGCCGTTTCAGGAGAAACTTATTGGGGAAAAGAGTTGATTATTCCGGCCGTAGTGTCATTGTCGTCGGCCCTCAGTTGAAGCTAAATCAGTGTGGTTTACCGAAAGAAATTGCTTTGGAAATGTTTAGACCCTTTGTTTTAAGGGAAATTATCTTAAGAGGGCTGGCTCCTAATATCAGAAGCGCCAAAAATTTAATTGATCACAGAACGCCGGAGATTTACGATATCTTAAGTGAAGTAGTCAAGGGCAAATTGGTTTTGTTAAACCGGGCGCCGACGCTTCACAAGCTTTCAATTCAGGCCTTTGAGGTGGTTTTGGTTAATGGTTTGGCGATTAGAATTCACCCTTGTATTTGTTCCGGTTTTAACGCAGATTTTGACGGAGATCAAATGGGTGTGCATTTGCCGCTTTCCACTAAAGCGCAAGAAGAAGCGAGAGACTTAATGACGCCAACTCACAACTTGCTTAAACCCGCCGACGGTAGACCGATTGATGTTCCCGCCAAGGAAATGGTTGTCGGTTGTTACTATATTACTTCGGTGCGTGAAGAGGATTTAGGGAAAGAAGAACGGCAGCTCAGGGACAAGGTTAGATGGTTTGCCGATGCCGACGAGGCCAAATCTGCCTGGGATTTGAGAAAAATAGGTTTAAGAGAACTGATTGGCGTTAAACTCGAGGGAAAGGTGGTTTTAACTACCGTTGGGCGGCTATTCTTTAACGAGCTTTTACCTAGCGGTCTCGGTTTTGTTAATGAATCGGTTGGTTTTGGAAAGATTAAAGAGCTGATTAGTACTGCCTTTGATACTTTGAAAGAGGAAGAGGTAGCTGACCTGATCGATGCTTTGAAAGACATTGGTTTTCGTGGAGCAAACTACTCTGGCATATCTCCTTCAATTTTTGACTGCCGGCTTTTGCCTGAAAAAAAGGAATTAATTGAGAAAGCCAATAAAAGGGCCAGCGGAATAGAGGAAAACTATCACCAGGGGCTGATAACCCAGGCTGAGAGAACTCACCTGATTCAAGACATGTGGATCGAAGCTACCGAAGAGATCGCTAATTTAACTTGGGAGCAGTTTTCCCCGGATGATCCGATTAAATTAATCAGCGACGCTGGCATTAAGAGAGTTTCCCGAGACCAGATTAAGCAAATTTCGGGAATGAGAGGGTTGGTCGTTGATCCTCTGGGAAGAATTGTTCCTCTGCCGACTAAGTCGAATTTCAGAGAAGGACTTTCTGTTTTCGAATACGTTACTGGGGCGAGGGGTTCGAGAAAAGGCTTAACAGATACTGCTTTAAAAACAGCCGATGCTGGTTATTTAACTAGAAGACTGGTTGATATTTCTCACACTTGTTTGGTAAGGGAGGAAGATTGCGGCGCTGCTAAGGGTCTGACTATTTCTAGGGATTCAAAAAGAGGCCAGTCTTTTTCGAGGAGAATCTTAGGCCGATTTTTAGCAGAGGAAGTTAAAGACCCGAAGAGTAAAAAGGTTCTACTTAAAAAGGGAGAAATTACTGACGAAGCGGCTGTATCGGTGATCGAACAGAAGCAGGTTGAAGAAGTAGTGGTTAGGTCTCCTTTTACCTGTAACAGTAAATACGGGGTTTGTGTTAAGTGCTATGGATGGGATTTATCTACCAGAAAAGAAGTCAAAGTGGGGATGCCTGTCGGTGTCGTGGCGGCTCAATCTATCGGCGAGCCAGGCACTCAGTTGACGATGAGAACTAAGCATGTCGGTGGCGTAGTTGGCCTGGATGTTACTCAAGGCTTGCCTAGGGTGCAGGAACTAATGGAGGTTCGTACCCCGAAGACATTATCGCCGCTGGCTGATATTGACGGTAAAGTTCAGGTTGATAAAACAGACGACGGTTATCGGGTCACTGTTAGTCAAAAGGAAGGCAAGGAAAAAGAGATGGTCTCTTATTTAATTCCTCTTACCAGCGAGTTGAGGGTTGAAACCGGTGATTTAATTTCCAGAGGAACTCAGTTAGCCTCAGGATCTTTGGATGTTGAAACAGTGCTAAGGGTTAAGGGGGTTGAGGCGGCTGAGCAATACCTTTTGGACGAAATCCAGGCCGTCTATGAATCCCAGGGAATTACTATCCACGACAAGCATTTTGAGGTCATTATCAGGGAAATGAGCAGTAAAATGAGAGTGATTAACCCGGGTGACTCCGACTATCTTGCTGGAGAATATATAGAAAAACCGATTTTTGATTCCAAAAATAAGGATCTTAAAAAAGCCTCCGGAAGATTGATTAAGGCCAAGAGGACTATCTTAGGGTTGATTCAATCGGCCTTGCATACCAGTTCTTGGCTTTCCGCCTCTTCTTTTCAACAGACCACCAACGTTTTGACCGAGGCTTCTATTTTAGGCAAGGAAGATAAATTAATTGGTTTGAAAGAGAATGTTATTATCGGCCGGTTGATTCCTACCGATCCGGAGAGGGCTAGGTTGGAATAATCTCTGGTATAATTGAATATTCCTGTCGACGGCAACAGCGTTCTTTTATTTAAGAAGAAAAGGAACAGGAATTTTTGGTATTCAATGGCAAATATTAAATCTTAAATGTTAAATGTTAAATAAGGTAGGTGCCTACTTTCAATCAGCTAATCAGAAAAGGTCGCAAAAAGACTAAGCGGAAATTTAAAAGTCCGGCTTTGAGAGGTGTTTTTAATGCCTTGAAGGGTTCTTTTGCCAATGTTGCTTCGCCCCAGAAAAGAGGGGTAGTCACTTTGGTGAAAACAATGCCGCCTAAGAAGCCACATTCAGCTCTGAGAAAAGTGGCCAAAGTTAGGCTTTCAAACCGAAGAGATATTACTGCTTACATTCCCGGGGTGGGACACAGTTTGGCCGAACACGCGGTAGTTATTGTTCGCGGCGGCAGAGTCAGAGATTTGCCCGGAGTTAGGTATCACATTATCAGAGGGGCGGCCGACGCCTCCAGTGTGGCTCAGCGGCAGCAGTCAAGAAGCAAGTATGGTGCCAAGAAGGCCGGTAAAAAATCCGCGGCTTCAGCTAAGGCGGCCGGTGGGGGCGAGGAGGGTTCAAATGTCTAGAAAAAGTATTTCTAAAAAGAGATCAACAGACAAAGATCCGGTTTATGGCAATTTTTTGGTTGCCAAACTAGTCAATAGGGTGATGAAAAGCGGCAAGAAAAGCCTCGCTCGGAAGCATGTCTATGGCGCTTTTGAAACGATTAAGGAGAAGTTAAAAACAGATCCGGTAACTGTTTTTGAAAAAGTAATTGCTAATATTAAGCCAAGGGTTGAAGTCAGGTCGAGGCGAGTTGGCGGCGCTGCTTACCAAGTACCGACTTTAGTTAGAACTGCCAGACAAGATTCTTTATCAATCAGGTGGCTGGTGGCTGCCGCTCGGAAGAGGGCCAACAAAGAATATCATACCTTTACTGAGAAATTAGCCGCTGAGTTAATTGATGCTTATCAGGAAAAGGGAGGCGCTTTCGAGAAAAAGATTGAGGTGGAAAAAATTGCCGCGGCCAACAAGGCCTTTTCCCACTTGAAATGGTGAAAGTTTTCTCTTGTTTAGGATAAACTCTCTTGCTTTTTCGACTCAAAGATTTTTGGCTTAGTCCGCCTTCGCGAAAATCCCGAAGGGGCCCTTTTGGGGCCCGAGGCTTTTTCTTTCTTCGTTAAAACCGATTCTGCCCACCACAGGCGGGCTTGTCTGCCGCTAAGCAGGTAAAGCCAGACCGCTTCGACCGCTCGGTGAAGCGAATAGTCCTTGCGTCAGATGCGCCCACTGCGTGCTTGTGGTAGCGGGAGCAGGGCTTTGATGGACAAGGCCGAAGGGACACGGTGTTTTTTCCGTAAGGATACCAAGGGTGTAAGTAGAAAAACACCTTAGAGGTGATAAAATAGAGGTGATAAAAGGGTGAGAAATTCCTAGGTGTCAACCTAACACACCCCCGGGGTGTGTAAACCATTATATCCCCATATCTCCTTTTATATAATCGATCTTCAGCCTATTTAAGGAAGTGCCCAATAAACTAATCCGAGATTTTTCTGAACTGCTTTTTCGCAAATTATCAATAACGCATCCTTAAATTCATTCAACCAGCCTTCGTCAAGCTCATCGGGTAAATTGGTCAGGATCCTTATTAGATCTTTAATTTCTTTAAGTTTAAGATAGCCGTAGAAAAAAGGGTCTGTCTGGCCAAATTTCTCCACCAATCGTCCGTTATCTTCAGATATCTTGGCAAGTAGGTCAATTAGTAAATGTCTGTCGGTTTCGTATTCTTTCGAAACAGGTTCCTCCAGATCAGATAACATTGCATCAATAAATCCACAGGATTTGGACTCAAGGATGATCTCTATTTTAATATCCTCTTGTACCGATTCGTCCAGATCATCTAACCCCCTATATGCAATACACTCATCCAGTTGAGTATCCGTTGGATTTTCAATTCGCTCAAATCGCTCGCTATCAAACAGATCCGGGTTAAATATTCTAGACATTTAAATTACCATAGTAACCGAAATTCCAAAATTAATTCTACCTTATTGCGCATTATTTAGTAATGAAACTAAGCATACCGACCGAGGACCTTTATATCCTTATAACTTTGTTTTGCGATTGATCAATACCTTTTCAATTAGCTTTAGTCTTTCATTAGTTGACAATTCCCATCTTTTTTTTAGCCACTCAAGTTTGTACTACAGTTTGCCAATTTGTTTGTAGAGTTCCTATTTTAGGGACGGGGGTAGAGTTGCCTTATCCATCCAGGAAATAGTATCACATGTTTTTAGAACAGAATTGATTTGGCATCGGACACCCCGGAAACACACCGGCTGCTTTCAGATAGCCAGAAAAGCACGCTAATACTTTTCCCCATTAAATACAGTATATTGAGTCCTGTCCCTAATCCCACGTCCCCAATCCCATAAATTCTGGTGCGTTTCGACTGCGAATGTAGAAAAAATTGCCATCTGAATAACCCTATAGTAATGACAAAAAAGAAAGATCTTTATATCGGAGAGGATACCGTCCGCACTGTTGATTGTACGCGAGAAACATATCGCTTTTGCAGAGGACAACTCGATCGGTTGGGCCTTGACCGGAGACGCGGACTGGACATTGGCACAAATCAAGGCCTTGGAGTACGCCCGGAAGATTGGTCTGATTGCCAATTAACCATCTCGGATTACCGAAGAGAATATGTAACAAGAGCAAAACGAAATTTACCGGATATCCCCGCGGTGGTCCTTGACGGAACTAGGTTGCCCCTGCCGAGCAAGTCTCTTGGCTTTGTAATGATCCATCAAGTAATTGAGCATCTAAAACCCGAAGACCAACAACATGCATTAAATGAAATTACAAGAGTTCTTATACCCAAGGGTATCGCCTTTGTATCAACTCCTAATGCCGACTCGAGGCCCAAAGGGAGTAGACCATACTCACCGGATCACAAACACGAGTTATCTCAGGCCGAATTTCTCACACTCCTTCACAACCGTTTCGAGTCGGTTTGTATAAGTCAAGGACATTTGCGACATTCCTCCGTTTTCAATTAAATAATCAATTGGGCTTTTCAGCCCCAGGCTGTGATGCCTTCTTTTGGTATTGTAATAAACATTC
>Ga0066637_10001843_pt1 | contig 13892 bp, 11 predicted proteins | sample CryGeyCG2014_020_FD_62737 | JGI IMG/M metagenome (GOLD analysis project Ga0066637, IMG submission 62737) | Groundwater microbial communities from aquifer - Crystal Geyser CG08_land_8/20/14_0.20 | ecosystem: Environmental > Aquatic > Deep subsurface > Groundwater | place: USA: Utah: Grand County...
CATTTGAACTAATGATTTTGAAATAAAAGCCTGTTCTTTGTATTCTTCGAGCCTTGCTCGAAGACGCTGATTTACGCTGATTAGCACTACCTTCGGCAGTGGCCGCTGATTTAGCGCTGAATATAAATTTTCCAAACTCCCAAATTCTTTAATCAACTGAATAGCTGTTTTTTCTCCAATTCCAGGCACTCCGGGAATATTATCAGAAGGATCTCCTTTTAATGCTTTAAAATCGGTAAGTTGAGAAGGACTTAATCCTTGGTATCTCTCTTTCACTTTCTCAATATCATATAAAATCGTATCTTTAATCCCTTTCTTTAAGGTGTAAACTTTTGTATTTTTATTAACAAGTTGCAGATTATCCAAATCACCGCTTAAGATGATAATTTCAATTTGAGGATAACTCTCTCTTTTAGGGGCTTGAGAGGAGATGGTAGCGATTAAATCGTCTGCCTCAAAATCCTGTTTTTCAAAGACGGGGACATTAAAAGCTTTGAGAATCTCTTTTATTTTTCCGATTTGTTGATATAGTTCTTGAGGAGCTGGCGGTCTTTTTGCTTTGTATTCTTTAAATTTTTTGTGGCGGAAAGTCGGTGCCGGAAAGTCAAAAGTGGCGGCAAGAAAATCAGGTTTAAATTCTTTTAAAGCTTTCAAGAAAACTAACAAAAATCCATAAACAGCATTAACCAGCTCTCCTTTTTTTGTCTTTAAAGGAGGCAGGGCATGAAAAGCACGATGGATAAGAGAATTGCTGTCAATAATAACTAAACGTTTTTTCAAAGGCATAGTATTAATTTTTCTTTGTTCTTTAAGTTAAACTTCTTGGGGAAATCGGAATACAATGGTACTGACTACAGCTCCCGTATAACCCAAAAGCCCGATTATCCCTGAAAAAATGAGCAATTCTGGGGAAAAATAGAAAAAAGGCATAAACCAGAAAATAGAACCGGAAATGGCGATTAGCAGAGTGCTTAGACCAATAATAAGGGAACGATAAATAATGTTTTTTTCTTCAGATACTCTTGCCCATCGAAAAAATAAAAATGTCATTGATAAAACAGATAATACTAATAACATCCTGGTTATATTTTGAAGCCAGGGAATTCCAGCTTTCCAATAATAAACAATATCGTCTTTTATTAAAGGAATGGCTTTAGAGAAAAAAATGACGTTCAAAAGAAGATAGATTAGAGTCCAAAAAAGAATAAAGAAAAAAACAGTTATTTTATAGGGACGGAGTTTTTCAGAAAGACTCAAAGTAGCAGGTTCAGTAAATAGAATTGTCGTTAATAAAAAAGTATCTGTCAAAACAAAAGCAAGTTGAACCCAAAAAGCATCGAATAAAATAATCCCCGGGAGGCTGAGGACAAAGTAAGCCAAACTGATAAAGAAAAAACTATTAGAATAAGATTTTATTGCTTCCATCCTGGTTTGACGATAGGAGCGGTGTAATCGAAATCCGGTGATTAAACAGATAACAGCTGCAGCTAAAGAACAAAAGTTAAATATAAAAGTCATAATTTTAGTAGTTTTTTTTAAAGTTTTTTTATTTTATCGTTTTTAAAACAAAAAACAAATTTCGAAACCAATATTAAAAAAGAGAGAAGATTATTTTTCTTTGGTTTTTATTCTTAATCTCAAATTTTATCCAGAGAGTTTCTTTTGGTAAAATTTTTTTGATTTTATCTGCCCACTCAATACAAACGATATTTTTGGGGTCGGAAATAATCTTTTTAAAACCGAGAGTTAAAATTTCTTCTGGTTTTTCAATTCGATAACAATCAATATGATAGAAATTGTCAAATTGTTTAATTGTTAAATTGTTTAATTGAAATCTTCGCATAATAACAAAAGTGGGGCTTAATATTCTTTCTTTGATTCTAAGCCCTTTGGCAAAACCTTTTAAAAAAGTGGTTTTTCCTCCTCCTAAATTTCCTTCAAGTCCAACTAAAAAAGCTTTTTGCCTCCTATTTTCCTTTCCTTCGCCTCGCAAAATATCTCTGGCTAATTTCTCAGCCAAACTCAGAGTTTGACGAGGAGAAAAAGTCAAATAATTTTTTTTCGTTTTCATTGACATAAAAGGTGAAATAAGTTAAATTTAAGAAAAATAAAAATAATTTTAGAGAGAAGATAATGCGAGACAACCTCAAAAAAGTAAAAAGGCTAATAACTAATTTTTCGAATGTTCAACTTTTACCTTCACCGGAATTAGCAAAAGATATTTTTCCGGCAACTTTAGCTCTTTTTTATAGTTTAAGAAAATTAGGGAAAAATGTAAATCTCATTTCTGGAGATTATCCTGAAAAATTCGATTTTTTAATCAAAAAAGAGGAACTTCAGCTTTCAAAAGCAAATTTTCTAATTTCAATCAAAGAATCGAGTGCCAAACTTTCTCAAATTTTTTATGAAAAAACAGATGAGGGATTAAATCTTTATTTAAAAACAAATGGCGGTAAATTAAAAAGAGAAAATATTGACTTCAAACCTTTGGATTCAGAGAGTTTTTTAATAACCATCGGAATTAAAAGTTTCAAAAAAGTTAAAGATATTTTAAACGAATCCAGAATAGAACACATAATAAATATTGATAAAAGCGCGGATAATGAAAATTACGGGGAGATAAATCTAATTGAACCCGATTTTGCTTCTTTTTCCGAGATCGTCTTTGATATTTTAGAGTCACTAGATAAAAATCTATTTGATATTGATATCTCAAACTCTTTGGCTGCCGGGATAATTCAAGGGACTTCGAATTTTCAAGATGTTAAACTTAATTCTAAAACTTTCCAGAAAATATCGTTCTTAATGGAAAAAGGGGTTGACTTCCGAAAAATAATCTCTAATTTTTACAAATTAAAAAATACTAACTCACTTCGGCTTTTTAGAAGGGTCTTGAATAAATTAAAATTCTCTAAAGATAAAAATTTTGGTTGGGTAATTTTAAGCAATAGCGATTTTCAAGAGTCCCGTTCTTTTCCTTCAGACCTGCCTTTTACTCTCGAAGTTCTCGTTTCTCCAATTTTCCCTTTTCAAAATTTTTTCTGTCTTTGGGAAAATAAATCTTCTCCAATAAATATCTGGGGAGTTTTTTATTCTTTAGATAAAAAATTAACTCAAAAAATATCAGAAAAATTTGAAGCTTCAGAAAAAGGTAATGGTTTACTTTTTAAAATTTCGGATTCAGATATTGAAAAGATTAAAAATGAAATAATAGATTTTATCTGCGAAGGCGGAGCCTAAGCAGTAATAAAATCATTACCCAGCACATAAATTTATACGGAAATCCTAAGAAAAATAACTTTGTTGTTCCCACTAAAACGATTATTCAAAAATAGGGAGTGATTAAATTTATGTGCTTCGGTGTAAGAATCTGTAACGCAAATTGATTTCAAAAAATCAATTTGCTAACATCTTCTAACATGGAAGAAATTAGAGGCCAAGTAAAAATTGAGAAAGAAAAATTTAATAAGATTAAAAAGAAAGTTGAGAGTATTTTGAGTCTGAAAAAAGAAATTGAAAACAGTTTTTCTCAAGAAACAACGGAGATTTTAGAAGTTATTTTAGCGGGAAGTATAATCCTTGATGCTTCAGATATTCATCTTGAGCCGGAAAAGAAAACGGTGAAAATGAGATTAAGAATTGATGGAATACTTCACGATATTATTCTTTTTGAACCTAAAATATATGAAGGTCTGCTCTCTCGAATCAAACTTCTCTCAGGAATCAAATTGAATATTACTGATAGAGCTCAAGATGGTCGTTTCACCATCATATTAGAAGAAACTCCCATTGAAATAAGAGTCTCAACTTTACCTTCGGAATACGGCGAAACAACGGTTTGCCGGATTTTAAACCCTAAAAGTTTAATTGAAATCGAAGAGCTTGGAATAAGAGAGGACATTATCGACGTTTTCAAAAAAGAAATCCAACGACCAAACGGGATGATTATTATTACCGGACCTACAGGGAGCGGGAAAACAACAACTTTATATACGATTTTAAAAAGAATCCAAAACCCCGAAGTTAAAATTATCACTATTGAAGACCCGATTGAATATCATCTGGAAGGAATTTCTCAAACTCAGGTTAATCCGAAGAAAGGTTATGATTTTTCCAACGGCTTAAAAGCCATCATCAGACAGGACCCCGATATAATTCTGGTTGGAGAAATCAGAGATTTGGAAACGGCAAAAAGCGCTATTGGAGCAGCTTTAACCGGTCATCTGGTTTTAACTACTCTCCATACCAACGATGCCGCCGGGGCAGTAGCAAGACTTCAAGCTTCGGGAGAAAAATTAGTCAACATCGCCCCGGCTTTAAACTTAGCTATAGCTCAAAGATTAGTCAGAAAAGTTTGTCAGAAATGTGCCAAATTTGAAAAACCTAATAAAGAAGAGTCAGCTGAAATCAAAAAAGAATTAAAATCTCTGCCTAAAAAAATAAAAATTCCTCCTTTAGACAATTTAAAAATTGCCAGAGCTTCCCGTTGTAAATTTTGTAATTTTACCGGCTATAAAGATAGAACGGGAATTTTTGAATTTTTCTTAGTTGACGATGAGATGGAAAATTTTATTTTGAAATCTCCTTCTATTTCAGATTTAAAAAAAATGGCCCAGAAAAAAGGAATGGTTAGTATGAAAAAAGATGGACTGATTAAAGTTATTAAAGGAATAACCACAATTGAAGAAGTAAAGAGAGTAACTGGTGAATGAGAGAGAAAAATAAAAGTTAGCCCGGAGTCGTTCCTTAAAATTTTCTTTTGAGGTCAGAATCCTTTCCGGGGATAATCGAGCGGTGCTTGACTATCCTATTCAAGAAAAAACTCCTAAATTGACTTCGGGCTAACCCTCTAATTGTAATATATTTTTCTAATTATGTCAACCCCCAAAGAAAAAAAAGAAGATATTTTAGATTTAACTTTGAGGCCAAGAAGTTGGGAAGAATACGTAGGTCAGGAGAAATTAAAGGAAAATTTAAAAATTATTATTACAGCAGCAAAACAGAGAAAAGAAATTCCCGAACACCTTCTTTTTTACGGCGGAAGCGGATTAGGAAAAACGAGTCTAGCTCATTTAGTAGCCAAAGAGATAGGAAGTGAGATTAAAGTTACTTCGGGTCCGGCCATTGAGAGAGCCGGTGATCTGGCGGCTATTTTAACTAACCTTCCCGAAGGAGCTGTTTTATTCTTGGATGAGTGCCTAGAAGGAGATACTTTAATTGCCTTAGCTGATGGAACATTCAAAAGAATCAAAGATATAAAAAATAAAGATAGGGTGGTAGGAGGAACAGTTTCTTCCTTTTTTAAAAAAAATGTATCCACGACCATTAAGATAAAAACTTCTTTTAACAGTATCGAATGCTCGAAAACTCATCCTTGTATCGTAGCCAGAAATGGCGAAATAAAAACAGTTTCAGCAAAAGATATTAAAAAAAGCGACTATCTTTTAATTCCTATTCAATTACCTCATATTACTAAAAATAATCTTTCTATCGCTCAAGCAAAATTTCTTGCTTTAATTTTGTGTGATGGACACATCAACAAAGAAGGTAGAACTATTCAAGTAGAAACTAGGAAAGATTATCCATTTTTCAAAAAAATATTTGAAGAAGGAATAAAGTCATTTGATTTATCAAAATCGCCCAAAAATAAAATAGGGACTCCAAGAAAAACTAATCTGAAGTACACTCTAAAAATTACTAAAAGAGACTCTCAACTTTTACGAATTTATTCAACAAATCTTGTAGAGGAATTAATCTCAATTGGGATTCCCCTCGGCAACAAACATGACATAATAGAGGTTCCTACTATAATTTTCAATGCCCCTTTAGAAAGTATAAAAGCATTCATCGATGTTTGTTTTTGTTGCGAGGGATGGGTAATAAACTCCAAAGAAGGGAGAGATGTTCGGTTAATGTTGGATATGAATTCAAAATCGTTTATCCAACAATTACAATTACTCTTAAAAAAATTTGGCATTCACGGCAGTCATTATATACGGAAAAGAAAAAAAGACATGCATCGTCTCAGTATAAGCGGTAAGAATCTTGAATTATTTTATAAAAAAATCGGTTTAAGTCTGCCCAGAAAATCAGATGCTCTTCATCAAATATGTACCTCTTCTCATTTATTAAAACCCGATCTTATTCCTTTGCCTAAATTTTGGATTAATAATGAATATTCTAATTATACTAAAATTACTAGGCCTAATTTAGAAAACCTACTAGAATTAAATCTTAATTTACAAGATCGTTTAAATTATCATTATGAAAAAATTAAAGATATACAGAGAATTAAAAAGAAAAAAACAGTTTATGATTTTACTACTACTGAACATACTTTTATCGCAAACGGAATTTTAACTCACAATTGCCACCGTCTTTCAAGAGTTATAGAAGAGTATCTTTATCCAGCAATGGAGGAGTTTAAATTGAATTTGATTCTGGGAAAGGGACCAATGGCAAGAACAATGGAATTGAAAATCCCTCGCTTCACCCTTATCGGAGCGACAACCCGATTAGCGTCTCTTTCTGCTCCTTTAAGGTCACGATTTGGAGCAATTTTTGGCTTAAATTTCTATCAGGTTTCTGATATTGAAAAAATTCTTCAACGTTCAGCTCAAATTTTAAACGTTGAGATGGATAAGGAACCTTTGAAAATTATTGCGAAGTCCTCTCGCTTCACCCCCAGAGTTGCTAATCATCTTTTAAAAAGGGTGAGAGATTTTGCTCAGGTTAAAGGTGAAGGAAAAATTACCGAAAAAATTACCATCGAGGCTTTAAAAAGTTTGGAAATTGATGAATTAGGTTTAATCCGAAATGACAGAAGGATTTTAGAAGCAATCATTAGAAAATTTAACGGAGGACCGGTTGGCCTTCAAGCTTTAGCTGCTGCCACCGCTGAAGAAGAAGATACAATTTTGGATATTTACGAACCATATTTAATGCGGCTGTGTTTTATTGAAAGGACTTCCAGAGGGAGAATAGCCACCAAACTTGCTTATCAACATCTGGGAATGAAATTTAGAAATCCTCAAAACCATTTATTATGAGGAGCAAGATTCTGTTTTCTCTTTTTTTCGTTTTTCTATTTTCTTTTTCTTTGGTTTCCGCTGCCAATCCTTCGGAGGTTATCATTAACGAAATTGCCTGGATGGGTGGAATTTCTTCGGCAAATGATGAATGGATAGAATTATATAACAATACTGAAAGTCCGATAAATCTTGAAGAATGGCTTTTAAAAGCTGACGACGGAACGCCAGAAATAAATTTAACGGGGACGATTTCAGCTAAAGGTTTTTATTTATTAGAAAGAACTGACGATGAAACAGTACCTGAAGTTCCGGCTAACCTAATTTACAAAGGTGCCTTGGAAAATGATGGCGAAAATTTAAAACTTTATGACAATTTCGTCAACTTAATTGATGAAGTTAATTGTCAGAACGGCTGGTTCAGTGGAGACAATAAAACAAAACAGACAATGGAAAGAATGAATCCGGCAATCTCAGGGAATAATACCTCAAATTGGCAAACGAGCAAAAATCCTGGCGGAACACCAAAAGCTGAAAATAGTCTTTTTCCTCTTCAACCATCTGAAGAAGTAACCGAAGAAACAAAACAAGAGATACAGGAAGAATCAGAACCAAAGGTTTATCCTTTAAATATTTTTATTAATGAAATTTTACCTTCCCCCGAAGGAGCTGATTCTGAAAATGAATGGCTAGAGCTCTTTAATGAAAATGATTTTGAAGTTGAGCTTTCTGGGTGGAAAATCCAAGATACAATAGGTTCGATTACCACATACACTTTTCCGGAAGGAACAAAAATCGGACCAAAAGATTTCCTGGTTCTTTCTCGTCCAACTACCAAAATTACTTTAAATAACAGTAATGAGGGACTATTATTGATTAAACCCGATGGTGATATATTAGATAAAGTAACCTATGAGAAAGCACCACGAGGTCAATCTTATAACCGTACGGAATCTGGCTGGGCCTGGAGCACTATTTTAACTCAAGGAGCAGCAAATATAATTTCTGTCCCTCAACCTCAAAAAGAAAAGACTCAAGGGGAAAAGCCAAAAACCGAACTTCCAAAAGATGAATCTGCTGCTGATTCTAAAACCAAAAAAGTAATAGCAAAAATCGGAGAGAACTTACCTAAATCTCCAAACTCTTTAATTATTCTCTTAATAGCTCTCGGTATTGCTATCTCTTCAGCGATAGTTGTTCTAATCATTAAGAAAAAAACAGAAACTGAGGAATAGAAAGTGAGCAAGCTCTAAAAAATGTGTGGTATTTACTAAACTTGACTAATCTTTCAAGTCTTTCTGCCTTGATTTCTCAATAAAACTAGGACAAAATTAGAATAATATAAGGTCAATTAAGTAGACGCCAAAAGAGTAAATGGGACAAACTATATTTAAAAGAAAACATTAATTATGTCAGGTCATTCCCATTTTAAAACGGTGATGCATAAAAAAGGTGCGGAAGACCAAAAACGGGGTAAGATTTTTTCTAAACTTTCCCGGATGATTTCAGTTGCAGCAAAGGAAGGGACTGATTCCGAACTGAATCCCAAATTAAGACAGGCCTTGAATGAAGCTAAATCGCTCAATATGCCCAAAGAAAATATTGAGCGAGCAATTAAAAGAGGGACAGGAGAGCTTGGTGAAGAAAAATTGGAAGAAGTAAGTTATGAGGGATTTGGTCCGGCCGGGACGGCTATTATTATTGAAGGGATAACTGATAATAAAAATAGAACCTTAAGTGAAATCAAACAAATCCTTAGAAAATACGGAGGAAAATTAGCCGAAGCAGGGTCGGTTAAATGGTTGTTTGAAAGAAAAGGAGTAATAACAATAAATCAAAAATCAAAAATCAAAAATCAAAAAGATAAGGAAGATTTAGAATTAAAAGTAATTGAAGCCGGGGCAGAAGATATTTATTGGCACGAAACAGAAAATATTTTAGATGTTTATACCAAAGCAGAGGAGTTAGAAAAGGTCAAAAAAAATCTTGAAATTCAAGGATTTGAAATTGAATCGACTTCCCTGGATTGGGTTTCCCGAGAACAGATTGAGGTTCCAACCGAAGAAAGGAAAAAATGCGAGAAATTTTTTGAAGAGTTGAGTGAGAATGAGGCTATTCAGGATATATATTCAAATCTCAAAGTATAATTAATAACAACAAAAATATATGATTGTTATGGGGATAGATCCTGGCATTGCCAAGCTGGGATATGCATTTATAGAAATAAAAAAGAAAGGAGGAAAGTTAAAAACAATAGATTATGGCTGTATAACCACCAGCCCAGATTTATCTAATGGAGAACGATTAAAAAAAATAAACAATGAACTTAATAAGTTAATTAAAAAATACAAGCCCAAAGTTTTAGCGGTGGAAAGTGTCTATTTCTTCAAAAATTTGAAAACAGCTATCCCGGTGAGCGAGGCGAAAGGAGTAATTTTATTAACCGCTGCCAAAAAACAGTTAAAAGTTAGACAATTTACTCCCCTTCAGGTTAAAATGACAATTTGCGGATATGGACGAGCAACAAAACAACAAATCCAGAAAATGGTCAAAGAAATCTTAAATTTAAACAAAATACCAAAACCTGACGATGCTGCAGATGCCTTAGCTATTGCTATTTGTTGTGGCGTTGGAAGAAATAGGGCTTGACAAAGATTTCCCCTCGGTTATAATTTCCATTAAAGAATGAAAAAGGTCGGAAAATTGGAAACGATTTAGATAAAAAATTAGATAAAAATTATGACTTTTGAAGATAAGATAATATCTTCTTTAATAAACCAAGATGAAGATTTTGAAGATGAAGAAGAAAAAGAAGAAGGTTTAGAAGAAGAAAAAGAAGAAGAGGAGGAGGAAGAAGAGGAAACAGAGTAATAATAAAATTAAAACCCCACCCTTTAAAGGGTGGGGTTTTAAAATAAAAAAAAATAGGATAATATCAAAGGAGAAAAGAATTATGCCGAAAAGGAAATATTCTCAAAAAACTTACAGAAAAAAGAAAAAATGGCCTTTAATTTCTTTGAAAATATTGGGAATAATTTTTTTAATCCTTTTCTTTTTAGGGATTGGAGTTTTTATTTATTTTATTAAGGATTTACCAAGACCGGAAAAATTTAGCGAAGGAAGTATTGCTCAATCGACAAAAATCTATAACAGAGACGGGAAAGTTCTTTTATATGAAATTTTTGGAGAAGAAAAAAGAACTCTTGTTTCTTTAAGCGAAATACCCGATTTCCTGAAATGGGCTGTCGTTTCAGTTGAAGATAAAAATTTCTTTGAGCATCGGGGGTTAGATTTTAAAGCAATAGCCAGAGCGATTCTCCATGATTTAAAATTAAGAAAACCTGTTCAAGGGGCTTCAACGATAACACAACAATTAATCAGGTCTTATTTTTTAACGAGACACAAAACTTTAGAAAGGAAAACAAGAGAAGTAATTTTAACTTTAGAGGTTGAAAGAAGATATTCCAAAGACCAGATTTTAGAATGGTATTTTAATTTAATCCCATTTGGAGGAAATCTTTATGGAGTAGAAGCTGCCAGTCAAACTTTTTTCCAAAAACATATCTCCGAAATATCACAAGGGGAAGGTGCGACATTAGCGGCTTTAATTAAAGCTCCTTCTTATCTTTCCCCTTACAGTGAAAATCTTGAGGAGCTTTTAGAAAGGAAAAATTTTGTCTTAGATAGAATGGCGAAACTGAATTATATTTCTCAAGAACAAGCCGAGGAAGCGAAAGGGGAAGAAATTAAATTCCAACCAAATATTACTCCGATTAAAGCTCCTCATTTTGCTCTTTATGTCCGGGATTATTTGGTTGGAAAATACGGCCGAGATTTCTTAAATAGAGGAGGACTAAAAGTTTATACCACCCTTGATTTTGAAATTCAAAAAACAGCAGAAGATACTTTAAAAAAAGGAATTGAAAGTATAGAAAACTATAATGTTCATAATGGTTCTTTAATAAGTGTCAATCCAAAAACAGGAGAAATTTTAGCTATGGTTGGTTCAAAAAACTGGTACGCAACTTCTTCAGAAGGGTGTAATCCGGAAACTCTTAAATGTCAATTTGACCCAAAAGTAAATACCGTCTTTCCTTTACGTCAGCCGGGTTCTGCTCTAAAGCCTTTTGTTTATGCCAAAGCTTTTTTAAAAGGTTTTACTCCTCAAACACTGGTTTGGGATGTCAAAACAGAATTTAATCTCAACTGCTCCCCTGAAGCTGATGAAGAATTCGGGAGATATAACTCAGAATGTTATCATCCAAAAAATTATGACGGAAAATTCTCGGGAATTATAAGTTTAAGGTCTGCTTTGGCTCAATCACGTAATCTTCCTTCAGTCAAGGTTTTGTATTTGGCTAAAATAGGTGAAGTTTTGGATTTCCTGAAAGATTTTGGCATAACCACTTTAAAAGAAAAAGAGAGGTACGGACTTACTCTGGTTTTAGGAGGAGGAGAGGTAAGTCTTTTTGAAATGGTCTCAGCCTATAGCGTCTTCGCTCAAGATGGCATAAAAACCCCTTTAAAATTTATTGTAAAGATAGAAGATTCAGAAGGAAATATTATCGAAAAACCCAACACTCTTCAAACAAGAATTATACCAGCTCAAACAGCCAGAGAAATAAATGATATTTTATCCGATAATGACGCCAGAGCGCCGGTATTTGGCATAAACTCCGCTTTAAACTTGAAAGATTATAAAGCAGCTGCTAAAACCGGTACTACCCAAAATTATAAAGATGGTTGGATAGTCGGTTATACGCCAGTTTTGATTACCGGCATTTGGGTTGGAAATAACGACAATTCCCCAATGATGGAAAAACCAGCTGCTATTTTAGCTGGTTTAATTTGGAAAAATTTTATGGAAAATGTTTTAGGAAAATTTCCCAAAGAAGAATTTATACCACCCGAGGAAAGATTAACCGGAGTTCCTATTTTAGACGGTACCTTGCCGGGAGACCATTGTATTTTATATTATTTAGACAAAGAAGACCCGCAATATCCTTTCTGGGAAAAAGGAGTTAATAATTTTCTTGAGAGTAAATAAATTAGGAAAATAACAAAATGATTAACTTGTTTTTATTGGCATTAAAATATAAATATAACTATCATCGCCTACCGGAGTTATAGTAGCCGGACCATCGTCATCACTTAAACTAAAAATTATTTCAGAACTTTTAATATTATTTAAACCGTCTATTAAAAATCTATAATTAAAAGAAGTTTCTATTTCTTTGCTAATTTTCCCTTCCATTTTTACCGGCAAATAAGCTTCACTCTTACCCACTTCAATACTTTGAGAAAATATTTTTAATTTATTTTCTTTAGGAAGCATGGTTAATTTAACTTCTGAAATTTTTCCGCTAAAAAGCCCTGCTTTTTTAACTTGATTTTGAAAATCTTCTCTGTTTAAGTTAATTTTAACCGTGTACTTTTTAGGAATAATTTCTTGATAATTTGGGTATTCTCCTTCAATTAAACGAGCGGAAAAATGGACTTCTGGATAAGAAGTTTCTTGACCCTGCCATTCAAACAATACCTGATTTGGCGTGTAATAAATTTTTACTTTAATTGGTTTTAAAGACAAAATATTCATCAATTCTCTGGTTGAAAATTGAGGAAGAATAAAAGAAAAATCTTTTTTGATTTTCTTGGGTAAATCAATAGTTTTTTCCGCTAAGCGAAAACTATCGGTACCAACGATTTTTATTTTGTCTTTCTGAAAAGAGAAATAAATTCCGGATATTTCCGGTCTTATCTGGGAAATTGAAGGGATATTAACTATTTGGTCTATACCTTGATTGAATTTTTCACCATCAACTTCAACAAAATCTTCGGTGACAATTTTTGGTATTATTGGAAAATCGTCTAAATTAACTCCTTGAATTTGAGTTAATTGGTCTTTTATTTCTAAAACTAGATTTTTATTATCTGATTTTAATTTAATTTTATCTTCTTTAATAAAACCAACAACAGATTTTAAAAAAGAAGCTGGAACTGCTATTTTTCCTTCTATTTTAACTTTACTTAAAATCCACCAAATAATGCTTGTTTCTAAATTTGTAGCGCTTAATTTTAGAAAGTTTTTTTCTGTTTCAATTAAAACATTATTTAAAATAGGTAAATTTATACTTTTTCTAGTTAAATGTTCAATAATTCCTAAACTTTGATTTAATTTTTCTTTGAAAATTTCTAATTCCATAAATTTAATAATATATAATTATTATTTTATTAATTTATTATTATTATTATTATATCATTTAAATTAAAAGAAATAAATCGTAAAAAGACAGGTGTATTTTAAAGAAATTAAATTTTATTTCTGGGGATATTTTGTTAAAATCCTTTTTATAATATTTTACTAATTGGGAAAGGTTATTGATAATTTTTATTTTTTAAATTTTTATTAAGAACTTACTCTTATTTCTTACCTATTTTCCCCCATTTAATCCACCATAAAGTCTTTGACGAATCAAATTTATTTCTAAAAGAAAACTGTCGTCTTCTTCTATCTCTTTTGCTATTTTTGTGCAAGCATAAATAGCGGTTGTATGGTCTTTTCCTCCGAGTTTTCTGCCGATAGAAGGAAATGATTCGTTTAATTCTTCTCTTAAAAGGTACATAGCTATTTGTCTTGGTTTAACAATTTCTTTTCTTCTGGTTGATAGAAGTAATTCTTTTTCTTTTAAATCGTAAAATTCGCTTATAGTTTCAATTATTTTTTTAAAAGTTGTTTTCTTTTTCGGGTGATTAATTAAATTTCCTAAAAGTTTTTTAGTAATTTCTATATTTGGGTTTTTATTATTAATTTTTTTATAGAATACCAATCTATTTAAAGCACCTTCTAATTCCCTGATGTTACTT
>Ga0066637_10001845_pt1 | contig 13889 bp, 8 predicted proteins | sample CryGeyCG2014_020_FD_62737 | JGI IMG/M metagenome (GOLD analysis project Ga0066637, IMG submission 62737) | Groundwater microbial communities from aquifer - Crystal Geyser CG08_land_8/20/14_0.20 | ecosystem: Environmental > Aquatic > Deep subsurface > Groundwater | place: USA: Utah: Grand County...
TACCCGCATCTATGTAATCACTACTGCCAGCAAAACCTATCGCTCTATTGAATTTACCAGTTTGTCCGTAAAGACTACCATTGTATGTCCCTGCATTACCACTACCAGAACTATCAGTAATCGTCCCGGAAGTTTCATTTAAGTGGTAAAGTAACACATTGCCACTCATGTTGGCATTACCAGAGTTATAACTAGACTCACTTGCCTGATTATTAGGCAATTCTTTATAACTAGGTTGACTTGGACTCCAATATAAAGTAGTCCAAGCACTCAAGGTGCTGGCAGAAAATATCTGCGAGGTATAGGTGCCACTTGTACCTGAAGCTAATTTAACTCCAGATTCTGTTCCGATCCACTGTGTATTAATATAACTGCCAGCATTTTGGTAAAGCCGTATAGCGCCGGCAATAGCATCCACATCTGACCAACGTTGGACATTACGCGTCTCCTTAAAACGCTGTAGAGGATTAAGAGCAACAAAAACCACTGCCGCTAAAACAGCAATAATCGCAATCACGATTAATAATTCAATTAAAGTAAAGCCTTTTTTCATAAGCTAGTGATAATATATTCTAGTTTTTTGTAAGGTAGGGGTATTAATTGAATCACCAAACAGACTTGCCTTATAACGTATCCACTGTTGATTATTATCAGGATTAATCAACTCTCCAGTATTTTTCGTAAAATAGTCGGTCTCATCGCCGTCTTCACCCTGTGGACCAGACCAAGTGGCTGACCAAACACCTGGTACACCCTCATTATCAGGAGCGGTTTTAATTTGTAACTTAACTTCACAATTAGGACTACAACTAGGTGTCTCTTGATCCCATTCTATCACAGTAAAAGCCGTAGGTGAACCTTCATTAAAAGCCGAAGAGATAATATAACCTAAACTACTAAAAATCGTCTGCTGAAAACGAAAACCTGCTAAATCTTGATTCAAACCACTAGTATCCCAGCTACTGCCACCATCTGTACTGACAACATAAAAAGATGATATATAGCCGTAATTAATACTGTTTAAAGCAAAATCATCAAGATGGCTTTCTGAACGGATGATGTAATAGACTGTTTCATCAGCCTCAGGTGAGGAAATATAAATACGATATATCTTACCCGCTGTCAAAGTCAAAGGCGAGGTAAAATAAAACTCCTGCCAAGCATAAACGCCATTAGTTATTTGATCTAAAGTTGTTAAAGTAGTGGTAGCCAATAACAGATTGTCAGTCACATTATATAAACTCAAAATTAAATCAGCTTCTGGTCCTTGATCATTTTCTGAAACGTTTATACCCACCGAAGAAATAATTGTATCCTTAGCGGGAGTAAACTGTTGGCCAAAATAATTGGCACCATAAATCTGATGTTCTTCTGATGTCTCATAAGGATTACCTTCGTAACTACCATCACTAAATTCTAAAATATAAATGGGTTGATGATTTTGTATAAGCCAACTAGCACCACTATCTTCACTAAACAAAATATTACTTTGTCTGTCTGCCGAACCATCAAAAGCATGTAGTAAATTAAGCGGTTGACTGCGACGTAATTCAATATTATTGCCACCGTTAATAGTACCCGTCTGGTGTTCTATTACTAAGTGATAAACTGTATCTTGGTTTAAAGACACATTTTCATTTAAGGTTATAGTCTGCCAACCAGTGGCAGTGGCTTGATAATCACCATAACCTTGATTATTATTTCCCAACCAGATACCAGAGGGTTCACCTTCATTATCAGCCTGCAAACCATAACGATAAGTTGGGCTAGTACCTCTTTCTTCTTGTAAATAGAAGCGCAAAGCACTAACCTCTTTGCTATTTGTGGCAGTAAAACGCAAACTTATTGTATAAGCCGAATTAGATAAAGATCCAACACCATCAACTGAAGAAACAATAAAACGATTACCATAATAAGTTACCGAAGCGACATTGTAGGTTAAATCAATATTATCTAATTTTACCAACTGAGTGCCATCACTTGCCAAGAAAGCCTTAAACATAAATTTCTTGGCTGTCGTATCAAAATATAAAATTGCAGAATTCACTACAGAAGCGGTGTTATAATCCTCTGCTTCAGCCAACTCCCAAGAATCACCATCCCAATACTGCCAAGTAGCTCCATCATCATTTGACAATTGATAATATATTTCTCCCCCGTTTTTTACTGCTGTTTCCACAAAGCCTGTCCAGGAATTTAGAGCTGTGGGCATAAAAGAAGAACTATTACTAATCACCGGTTTATTACTATCATAACTGGCCGCCTGCCAAACTAAGTTGACATTATCAAAACCAACTGTAAAAGGCCCAGCGCCTTCGCCACTAGGAGTTTCTAACCAATAAGCAAGTTTTAAATAATAAGTGCCCGGCGTGGTAGCCAATGAAGAAGCATCAATTTGAGGGACGGCTGTCCAATCCCCTGTGGCGGCAACATTAACAATTGTCCCTATTTGGTTAACCGGATCGCCAGAGGTCATATCTAAATAAACACGAATCTGAGAAAAGTTGGGTATGCCATTAAAAACAAAAGCTTTATAATCAAAATCTATAGTTACTTGGGGATTTTCTTCGGTCGTGGTAAAAGACTGTTGCCAATAACCTCCTACTTCATCATTATTACCAGCTAGTACACTAATTTCAGCGTAACTATCTGAGTCGCCACCACTTATCTGTATTGCACCGATAGGGGTAACCTCCCCACCGCCGACATCCCAGGTAGAAAAACTCCAAACTGGGGTACTAGGTGTAAAGCCAATAACCAAATTATCCAATTGTACTTGCTGGCTACCATCACTTGTTAAAAATGCTCGGAACTTAATCTGTTCTGAACTTGTAGAAAAACTAAAAATACTTGTATTCACCACACTGGCAGTGTTGTAGTTAGCGACTCCGGCAGTGTCCCAAGCAGAACCTGTCCAATACTGCCAAGTAGCCCCATTATCATTTGACAGTTGATAATATATTTCTCCCCCGTTTTTCACTGCTGTTTCAATAAAACTATTCCAACTCTGCACACCTGGAGCAGAATATGAGGATATAGGATAAATGGCTATAGTACCACCTTCTGCTTTCAACTGGGCCATGCCGGAAGTAATTTCTATGGAGTTAGTGTCATAAATATAATTACTAGTCGTGGTAAACGACCAATTATAACTATCATCAATTGTATACTCAAAACCATCGTCCAAAGTTTCGCCAGAACCACCGGCTGTGCCTACTAATTGGGCAAAGCCATCTGCAACCGCAATTAAAGAAGTGGAATAAGTATAGTTTTCTGGCAATTCAAAAGGCCAAGTGGTAGAAGCAGAGATATCTGTAGTTTGTGCCAATGTCACTTCACCAACACTATTATCAATAACATCTTCACCTGTACTGTAACGGGTACTATTGGACCAAATATTTTGTCCTTTCCCTCCGAACCAGTCAGTTTGTGGCCAAAGTTTGGTCTGCCAATTAGTTAAATAAGCTACTTCTTGAACAGTATTTGTCACCCCTTCTCTGACCTGCCAAATAACAGCTGAAGTAACTTTCTTGCTATGAACATCTAAATAACTACCCGGACAATCTGTGATCTCATCATTCTCATCACGACAAACATCAGCAAAACTAATTGTCCGCGTATAATCCCCAATTGTCTCAGTAGTACCCTCACCAGTTAAAGCCCAGGCCACACCAGAGACAAAAACCGAAGAAGTGGTAAAACGCAATTCATTCCAAGCTCTGTCACGAATTGCCCGCACTGCCTCTAAACCTTCCTGAGCTAAAGCCTGAGCTTCTGTTTGCTCACCACCTTGCTCTAAAGTGATAAAACCACCAGTTGACATTGACACCATAGCTGCGGCAAGCAAAGCAAAAATGGACATCGCTAAGATGACCTCTAATAAACTTTGTCCCCTGTTATTAAGCATACTAATCCTCCTCCACTTTACCCAAGCTATTAACTGAAATCAAGACTGTACCTTCTATATCGTGGTTTAAATTAAAACTTCCCACATTATTTGGTCGCCCTAGACCTTGAGAAAAATTTATATCCACGTCAGTGCCTAACAAAGCAAAATCTTGATTTACAATTGATAAGGGATCATCTAATTCAACCACTCGATCATAATCAGAATCACGGGTAAGGTATGAATCACCGTGATATAAGATGTAACTGTCAGGGGTTAAAGCATTGATATCAAAATATACGCCATGGGCGCTGTTGTTAAAACGAGCCAGACTGTCTTGACGGGCAGTGCGCAATGTCTGTACTATTTGACTGGCCGACTCTTTTAACTGTGCCTGCACTTGCAAGTTGCCATAAATCGGAATAGCCACAATAACTAAAATCGACGCAAGGGCAATTACGATTAAAAGTTCTACTACAGTAAAACCACGCATAATTATCTATTAATACCACCAGTAATATTATAGATTGGGGTAATAATTGACAACGCTAAAAAGCCAACAACTAAACCGATAAAGATGAGTAAAATCGGTTCCACAGCCGTGGCTAGAGATTTAGTAGAATTATCTACTTCCACTTCATAAAAATTAGCTAAATAAGCTAATGTATCTTCTAAATTGCCAGACTCCTCACCCACCATAATCATACGCGAAACCATACGGGGAAATAAATTAGGGTAAGCTTTAAGATTGTCTGCCAGTTTAGTGCCCTTGGCTACGCGTTCTTCAATATGAGATAAGGCCTTGTAATAATAATAATTACCAACCGTATTACGTGTTACTTCCAAGGCTTCATCAATATGCAAACCGCTTTTTAATAACATTCCTAAAGTACGGGCAAAGCGAGTTAAATTAGTATGAAAAACAATACTTTTGACAATCGGTACCTTAAGCATGAACCAATGGGTTACTGGATGAGAAAACTTTTGCTTAACTATCCAAACTAAAATAACTATAAAACCTATTAAACTTAAAAATAAAGCCATACCATGATCACTAATAAGATGAGAGAATTTTATCAGCCAACGGGTAGTTAAAGGCAAGTCAGTTTTTAAGCCTTCAAATAAAGGAGTAATTTTAGGCAAAACAAAAAAAGACATAGTTAAACCCATAATAAAGGCGGCAATCAAAACTACCACAGGATAAAGCAAAGCGCCTTTTACTTTAGAAGTTATTTCCTTTTCCTTCTGTAACTGTTCAGCCAAGATTTTTAAATTCTCTGATAAAGTACCAGAACTTTCACCGGCATAAACGGCACTAACAAAAATACCCGAAAAAACTTTTGGATAACGAGTTAAAGAATTAGCCAACGAATTACCTGCTTCTACTGAATGCCTGACACCCTGAATGATTTTTTTCATCTTACCTTTCGCAGCATCTTGAATAATTTCTAAAGATTCAGTAATGGTTAAACCTGACTGTTGCATGACCGACAAGTGCTTGGCTAAAAGTGCCTTGTCAGTCAAGCCAGTACCACCAATGTTAATATTTAAGTTTAAAAAATTCTTTCTCTCTGTTGGCATAAAAAATAATTAATTTTAATCGCGAGTAACCCGCAAAACTTCTTCCAAGGTAGTCAAACCATTTAGCACTTTATCAATGCCGTCTTCTAACATGGTTGTCATACCATTTTTCTTCGCTGTCTTCAGTATCTCTTCAGAAGAAACACGCTGCAAAATTAACTGACGTACATCTTCTGTCATTTCCAGAATTTCAAATATAGCAATCCGACCATGATAACCAGTGCTATTACAAACTTTACAACCCGCACCCTTGTACAAGCGTAATTTTTCCAATTTTTTTTCGCCATGAGCTATCAAAATATCCTTAAGATGATCATTCATTTGCATGGCATGCTTTTCTTCTTCATTTAAACGATAAGAAGTACGGCAATGAGCGCAAATTTTACGCACCAAACGCTGGGCAATAGCTACATTAACGGTTGAGGCCACTAAAAAAGGCTCAACCTCCATATCCAACAAACGTGGTAAGGTGGTAGCCGCATCATTAGTATGCAAAGTAGATAAAACCAAATGGCCGGTCAGCGCAGAATTTATGGCAATACCAGCAGTTTCTTCATCACGAATTTCACCTACCATAATAATATCAGGATCTTGACGAACCAATGAACGTAGACCTTTGGCAAAAGTCAAATTGGTTTTGTTATCAACTTGAATTTGAGTAATACCGCCAATATCATATTCCACAGGGTCTTCAATCGTCGCGATATTTACATCCCGCCGATTTAAAATTTTCAAAACAGCATACAAAGTGGTTGTCTTACCAGAACCAGTCGGACCAGTAACTAAAAACATACCATGAGGATGCTTAATAGCACTTTGTACTTTTTTCATGTCTTTTGGTCCCAAACCCAAGTCAGAGAGACTAAACTGGCGACTATGCGAAGACAAAATACGCATGACGATATTTTCTCCCTGAACCGTAGGCACAATTGAAATACGAACATCAATCGTTTCTTTTGCCACTTTAAAACGCAACTTGCCATCTTGAGCCGCTCGATGTTCATCAGTACGTAATTTCGCTAAAATTTTCACTCTAATTAAAATAGTCTCCATGTAATCCTTGGGTATTTCCAAAACATCATGCATCACCCCGTCAATTCTAAAACGAACTATAATTTTATCCTCAGCTGGTTCAATATGGATATCAGATGACTTATTCTGATAACCATATTGCAATAAGACATCTACCATCTGGACAACTACATCATCACGCTCTTCTCGTGACATGCCAACTTGCTTTAGCTTCTCTAAGATTTTTTTAAATTCTTCTTCTAAACCAGCCTTGTAGTTTGACAAAGCCTCTTGTAAGTCTGTCTCCATCGTATAATATAGAAAAACTTTTTGGCCTAGCCTTTTTTCTACCAAATGCAGTGTAGTCAAATCGGTTGGGTTGTTCATTGCCACCTTCACACCATCTTTTACCTGAGCAAAAGCTATAATGCCGTTTTGCTTGGCAACTATCTCTGGTATCTGTTTTAACACCTCTTCCTCAACTTTCTCTCGAGAGAGATTAGCATAAACTAAATTATAATGCTCGGCTAAAGCTTGACCCAAGATGTCTTTGGTCATAAAGCCAGCTTCCAAAAGGTACTCAACAAAAGTCATACTGGTCTCTTTCATGCCTTTTTCAATCTCTTTAAGGTCAGTATCAGCAATATAGGTTTCTTTAAGCAGTATTTGCTTTATTTGTTCTTCAGTTAATTTACCATTCATAAACTATTAAATTACGGCAAATAATGGATTTGCTACCAAACCACTATCATTGTCCCTTATTATACCATAAATTTGCCAACTATGGTATAATATAGACACTTTAACTACCATATTTTATGTTCAAACAATTCCCTATCAAAGACGTTGACTTTTTCATGAATTCTATTGGCGATGGCATTTTTGTAGTTGATACTAAAGGTAAAATCCTTAAAAGCAATCAGGCCATCTGCGACATGTTAGGATATGGCCAAAACCAAGAAATTGACGGCCAAGATGCCCTTAAACTCTTATCGGCTATTGATGATAAAGGTCAAGTTATAACCAAACACAATGCTGCTTTATATGAATCCATTCGTAAAGGTAAAAAAGTAAATAATGCTATTCGCCAATTTATTAAAAAAAACAGCTTACGCATGTGGGCTTCAATTACTACCACGCCCATAAAAAACCAGACTAACCAAACCCAAGGGGCAATTGTCATCATTCGCGACATTACTGAAGAACGCCAACAGCAAGAATATCGTACTGACTTTGCCCATATTGCCTCTCACGCCTTGCGCACACCTCTAGGCAATATGCTATGGGCAATCGAATATATCCTCAGTGAAAAACCAGGCAAATTAAACAAAGAACAAACTGATTATTTAAACGAAAGTTATCATACGCTAAAAGCAATGAATACCATGATTAATGACTTATTAAGTGTTTCACGCTTGCCTGATAAAAAAATGAATCCTCACCTCAAAAAGATTAATTTAAATAAAATTATTAAAAATACTTTGAAAAATTATAAATCTTATGCTCAGGCTCAAAATGTCAAGTTCAAATTTGAAAATAATAAAAAAGCCTGCTATATTAAAGCTGACGAAGAGTTCCTAAAAATTATTATTCAAAACCTCTTGGAAAACGCTATTCGTTACTGTAATCCTAAAACGGAAATAACTTTTAAAGTAAAAGAAAATAAAAAAGACACTATCATGTCTTGTACTAATAAAGGCATTGGCATTCCCAATGACAAACAGCCATTCATCTTTGCCAAATTTTTCCGCGCCCCCAATGCCATAAAAAAACAGGGCAATGGTACTGGTTTAGGGCTTTATATTACCCGCGAAATAGTGAGACTGAACAATGGCAGTATCTGGTTTAAGAGCACACCTAAAAAAGAAACTACTTTTTATGTAAAATTTAAAAATAGCTAGTATGCCTAAAAAGAAAACTATCCTCATTCTAGAGGACGAGCACTTTACACTCAAACTTTACAGCCATCTTTTAGAAGAAGAAGGCTATGAGGTCTTTGCCACGCCTCAGGCTAATGAAGCTCTAATCATGGCCAAACAACATAAACCAAACCTCTTTATCATCGACTTAATGCTACAAGATGGTGATGGATTTTCTGTTATCCGCCAAATACGACAAACTGCGGGATATAAAAAAACCCCAATCGTCGTGTTATCAAATTTGGGGCAAGAAACTGATATCCGTGAAGCTAAAGAAAAGGGTGCCACAGAATATCTAGTCAAAAGCAACATCCGCTTTGAGGATATGATAAAAATGGTTAAAAAACTAATTTAAAAATTTTTGACTATTTTTACCATTTCTTTTTCAATAGTTTTGGTAACAAAAAGTCCCATTATTTTTAATTTCAAATATTATTTCAATTCAATAAAATTTCATCTCCGGCCATGATAATATCCTCACCAGTAATGGCATCTTTGGCTTTTATCGTCACTTTGGACATGAGATTGCTTTGGGAAGGATTTTTATTGTTCAACAATAGACCAAATTGCAAAGCCAAGACATCAACACTGGTGGGCATGGTCTCTACCTGCCAAACCAGCTTTTTTTCTGTCGGATCATATTTAGCCTCACCAGCAGGTACTACCAAATTTTCCTCCTGCCATGTAACATCGCCATACACATCGGCACTCAATTCAATATCTTGCAGTTCGTGATAACTATTGCTTAAAAACCAAGTCACGGTATGCAACTCCTTGTTTTGATTATTCTCAATCACTTTATCGCGCAATTCAAACTCAAAATCAGAATTAACAGTCAGATTAATTTGCTTGGAAGATAATAGCTTTTGACCTCCGCCATTCTCATATTTTACTTCCACCATAGCCGTGGTCAAATATGAAGTAAACTTAGTTAAATCAATATCCTGGTTATCTTTAAAGGGAATGTGTAAATCAATCAAAAGTTCTTCGCCAGGATCAAGCTGGCGCAAATCTAAAATCTGCTTACTGTTCCAAGTAATATATCCACGCCGAGTCTGTGAATTAACCTGCTCCCCGATAATATCGCCATCAGCCAAATCTTCCAGTTCATACCAGTCCAGCATACTCAATTCACTATATGAAGGCGTTTCAAAAATAAGACGGACAATAACATTTTTAAGCGGAGTATCACCAGCGTTCTTCAAATCAATGGAAATATTTAAAATTTCACCGGGCTGTACAAAAAAATCACTCAAAGAACCATTAATAACTAAATTAGCTGATAAATCTGTTTTTAGCAGGACTAAATCAATGACTTCCTCACCTAGCAAGTATGGTTCAAGACTTTTGTCATCATCTTTCCACACTAACAATTTAAATTTAACTTGAATACTTGCTTCATCAACACTGGGGCTAAACGTTCCTTTAATTCTAATTTCTTTGTCTGCAACCATTTCACCCAAACTCCATTGATATTCTTCAGCCTCATCAGTGGCAGGCTGGCTATTAGTTTTAGTAAAGCTATTTGCTGTTTCCATAACTAAAGCTAGATTGGAAATTGATTCATCTGGTTTAATAATATCCACCACAAACTCAGTCTCAGCTCCGGGCACAACTTCTTCTGGGGCCGTGACTACAAAACTCACTGGTGAATCTTTTATTTCCGTATTTAGACTAGAGACTTTTTGAAATTCCGAACTAAAGTTGGCAGGAAAATAATTTAAAAAAACGCGAAAAGACTGCTGCTTGCCTAAATCACCATAGAGCTTGCCAAAAATATCAAGATAACCACTGCCCTGTTCTTCTAAAGAACCCAAAACCCACTCATCAGTCTTATCAGAAGTTGGTGTCTTGCTGGCTGATTCAAAAACAAAACCTTCAGGATAGCGAACTTGCAAAACTACTTTAGATAGAGGCACATTCTGGGCATTGCGATAATGTATCCGGTAACGAACTTCCTGGCCAGCCATAATTTGTTCTTCACCAGTTATGTTTAAAGTCAAATATTCTTCATTAAAGCGTGATTGAGGTGAAAACATGAAAAAACCGGCCCAAGCTACGACCGCCAAAAAAACACAAGCAAATACTAAAACCAAAAAAGCTGTCAGAAGATGATTGCGCTTGTTTTTTTCAAAATCCCCCATGTCCGGCATGGTGCCATCGCCATTTTGGTAGATCTCTTCCAAATCTTTCTCTATTCTCTTCTCGTCTGCTTGGTTCAACACTGGACTAAACTCCTTGGCTTCTTTTTGCAGTATTGTCTTTTTCTTAATCTTTATTTTCTTCCTCGCTTGGGGCTTGCTCATTACTTTAGATGTCTCAAGCTCGACTTTGGTAAAACTACGTTCTTTTTTGTCTTTTGCTGGGGTATTTTTTTTGACAGGCATAAATAAATATTAAATGAATGTATAAAATTTTATTTTTTCTCCATAACTAAACCAATCACTTCGTCCGTTTCCAAAGTCGTATTAAATTCTGCTCCATTGGTGGCTAAAACCATGTTAGTCCCAGTTTGCCAGACTGGCTGCCAACCAACTGGATAAATAATCTGCGAAGTAAAATCATAATTAATGCCAGATTGTTTTTGCACAACCAGACTATACCGTGAACTCTGTTTCTTACTGCCAGTCAATACAGTCTGCCATTTCTCAACATTACTCTCTGCTTCAATTATATTCACTTTAAAAGGCAATTTATAGGTAAAATAAATGCTACCTGACTCCCCTGGTGGCACAATCATCCAATTACCAAAGACAGTTTTGTCAAACTCTTCTGTGATACGCGTACCCGTATTGGCATGAATAGCCACCTCTTTTTCCAAATTATTTAAATCCTTATCCTCCTCATACCAATTCTCAGGTACATGAAAAACAGCTTCCGGCGGATAAACAAAACCACCAGCTTCTATTAATTCTGAACCTCTGGGGACATAAACGCGAACATAATGGATATTGTCAGAACCATAAAACAATTCGCCGGGTATGCCTAAATGTTTTTTATGTATGACCACTGTATCTACAACCGAACCATCTGGCTGTACTGCCGCCTGATGCTCTACAACTTGCTTAATCCGCGCATCTGACTTTTGGCCTTGCAAATTCGTGCCCACCACGGCCAAATAATCCTGCTGAATACTGGTGGAAAATAATTCACCTGTCCAACCAAAACTACGAAATCTCTTTTGTGTTAAATCATCATTAAAATATACTTGAATTTCTTTTTGTTGCAAAGCTTCATGCAATTCAGCCAACAAACGAATGTCATTATCAGCATTAAGATTTTTCATTTGCGCTAAAAATTGCCCAGCCAAATCTGCTAAAACCTTCTTAGGTTGGTTCTCGGCTTTGTCATAATTAACTTCCACTTCATATTGTAATCTGGCCACGGCATCTTCACTGGCAATTTCTAAATCTTGTTCTTCACTGACTACCGGACCCAGTATTTTCAATAAACGTTCCAAAACTGAAGCATTAATGGCAATCACGCCATCTACTGTCGTCCCGCGGGCCTGTTCATAAAACCACTCAATCTTTTGGGCTGAAGCTACAAAATCGGGAAACCAATTAGCATCCTGAAATTCCCAGCGGGCATTAGTTAATTGCAAAGGCAGAGGTGGTTTGAGATAAGTGTCTAACTGTCCTTGAAGGTCATAAGAGCCACCGCCAGGAATGTCTAAATTCATCAATTTGCCTTTTTGCAGATCCAAGACAGCAAAACTGCCCATAAAACCACCCGTGGCGCGCAATTCACTATTGTTTTGAAAGACTAATAAATATCTCTTAAATTGGTCGGCGCCAAAGACTGAGTCCATGGCTCGAACCAGCTCTACCAAATCAGTCATATCATTAATTAAAGCAGCAAAAAGGAGTTTAAATTCAGAAAAAGACTGCTGGTATTCCACTGGCACAGCAGTTTGGTCCACGGCCGACAATTGTTCTAAAGCTTCCTGGTATTGGGGAATAGCACTATGCAAATGATTGGCTAGAACTTCAAATCTATCTGTTAAAGCTAGCTCGGCTTGTTCTGATTCGCTAATGCCTTTGACTAGATAAGTATTGCCGAGTGCCAAATGATGCCCTGCTGTCAATAAATGCTGACGGCTATTAACCTGTTTGCCCACGATTGGTAATAAACCTACGGCATAGACCAAAGCGCCATGCTCTTTTTCTAAAATAGTTTCAGCCTTGCTAAAAGAATCTAAAGCTGAATTTAAATCATATTGAGCTTGGGTTAAATTTGATTGGAAAGCGGCTACTGTAGAAGACTGTAATGATAAAAAGGCATTAGTACTTTCCTCTACCACTTGAGCGTTGGCATCTTTAAGCTTGTTATAATAACCAATGGTAGGAAAAGGCAGCAAGGCGATTAATAAGATTACAATGGTGCTATATGCCAAACGATTAAGAGTAAACACTTTAATGATATTCTGTCTAGTTTGTGCTAAATTATCTCGAACATTCCCCAAATATGCTGACAACTGTAATTTTGGTAATTTAATAGCCGGCCATTTAATCGTGGGTAATTTTATTTGCCGCTTGGTTTTCAACTTCTTAACCTTAAATTCACGCTGAGATACGGCTAAATTAGCTGCTCTAACCATTTCACCTAAATTTACAGTCACTCTTTTTTCTCTGGCTATTGGTTTTTCAGTAAAAACTTGAACACCTTGCCAAACACTTGATTCTGGTTCATTTCTTAAATTAACAACATACGGTGATTGAGTATATTTTTGCGTAACTTTAACTAACACCGATTTTCTCTTTGGTGCTTGTTTTTGTTGCCTGAAGATTGGACATTTTCTCTTGTCATGCCCTGTTTTTCTGCAGACAGAACATTGGCGTTTTGTCTTTTTCATGCAAAATATATTTGCCTGCCCTGAATCGTTTAAAAAACTGATTTAGGATAAGTTAATTATAGCATAATTTGGCTTAAAACAAAACTAAAAATCACCCAATTTGTGGATGATTTTATATACCACGTTTATTTGTATTATCGCCTATACACTACCAACGTTTCTCTGGCCAATTTCTCTCCTGAATATCGCTTTAATTCCTCTGGCGCTTTTATACTCAAATCATATCTGACATCTTCATTTGTTAAACCAGTCTGAATAACTTCAGCCATCTGCTCAAAATTTTCCGGATCAAAATATATGGCAGCTTCACCGAGAATTTCCGGCAAACATGAACTGTTGGAAGAGGCCACAGGCACACCATAGGTCATAGCTTCTAAAGGAGGCAGGCCAAAACCTTCATACAAACTAGGAAAAACATACAACTTCGCTTGTTTATACAATCCCACTAATTCCTCATCAGAAACAAAGTCAGTGAACACAACGTTTCCTCCCCTTCCCGAGATGAAACTCGGGACAAGTTCCGGGGAGGGCAGGGTGGGGTTATTCAATAACTTTTGATAAAAATAGTTTTCCTTGCCAACCAAAACTAACTGATAATCATCACCATATTTCTCTATAAAAACTTTCCACGCTTTCA
>Ga0066637_10001847_pt1 | contig 13882 bp, 3 predicted proteins | sample CryGeyCG2014_020_FD_62737 | JGI IMG/M metagenome (GOLD analysis project Ga0066637, IMG submission 62737) | Groundwater microbial communities from aquifer - Crystal Geyser CG08_land_8/20/14_0.20 | ecosystem: Environmental > Aquatic > Deep subsurface > Groundwater | place: USA: Utah: Grand County...
TCTGGGATGAAAAAATCACAATTGTTGAGACTGAGGATGGGACAACCCATACTGCTGCACTTACAATCGCCCATATTCGAGACAGTGATGGGCAGATGTTGGTGAGATTTGCAGAGGTAGATGCCTCTGGGGGGGAGAGTGTAGACACATTATATATTGATTATTTGTATATAAAAATCACAGGTGGAAACACCTCTATCGCATACAACTCCACGGATTATGATTCAAATCTGACACTCCCTGACAGCACAATATATTATTTACATGATGACGGAACCAACAATGCAAACGACCCTACTGATATTATGAACACAACATCTTCCACAGGCACGTTACAAGATTTGGATGGCGATGGAATACCAGGATTAGTGTTGACTGCAGGCTGGTACGACCCAAACTACCCTGGGCAGTATCAGGAATGGTACTCTGATATTCTCGCATCAGGTTTAACAATTAATGGTGATGTAACTGTTGGGTTATGGGTGAACGCAACAGAGCCTAACAAAAACATGAGTATCAGGGTAAGGATTTATGATTATAACCCTTATGCAATAAGATATTTCTATTTACATGATGACAGCAGCTACAGCCTATATGATACAAGTGACTGGATGGATGAAACAGCACCAACTACTGAGAGAATAATGTATGATGCTGAGCCTAATGGTGGGGATTACGATTGCGATAATAGAAGACCTGGTCTGACTTTAGGAAGCGGGGGTTACAACAATAGTCAACCAGCACAGTATCAGGAATTCAACACAAGCACTGCTGCTGAGGACTGGTGGATAATGGAGGATGTAGAGGTATCATTTTGGGCAAAGGCAGAAAAAGAGGTGTTCATGAATGTTACCGGCTCATTGTTTGATGTATGCCCAACAGATGTTCTGTTCTATCTGCATGATGATGGAACATATAACGCAAATGATGCGAATGACACGTTGGATGAAAATCCACCCATGATTGATAGAAATCTGAATGTAGGACCACCGTACGGTGGGGATTATGATAATGATACAAGCCCTGGGCTGACAATAACAGATAGCGGTTATGACCCAGGGGATGCAACATCATATCAGGACTTTTACACAACCATCTTTACAACCAGTTTTGAGTTTGGCGGTGACATAAAAATCTATCTATGGGTTAAAGCAACTGCTGCCAATGTAAACATGAGGGTCAGACTTTACGATAATGGTACCACTGGTAACACCCTTATAGGAACTGCGACCTATACAAACGTTCCTACTACGGATTGGACAAAATTAGAGTTTACAATCACAACACAGCTATACACAATACCCTCAGGCAACAGAACATTACTCAGGATTGATAGAACAGATGCGAATGCTGATAGATTTTTATATCTTGCATATGACACAACAACCTACGTGTCCTATATTGATATTAATCCATATTATACACTGATAAAAAAAGGTTACTGTATCCCTGAGCAGTATAAAGAGACAGGGAAATCAGAAAACACAACAGGAGACATTGATAACACACTATCCTATGATGTGGATAATGATAACAGGTTAGAACTGTTTTACAAGATATGGCTCTATGCAAACACATCTGACAATGCAAATCTTGCTGTAACCGTAACAGCCTATAATATATCCTCGCTTGCTTGGGATACACTTTACTCAGGCACAGGTGGTAGCAGGGTCGTAGTATCTAAGACATACACAGAACCAGTGTATTCCAAGATAAGAATCCAAATGGATGACACAGACAATGTTGATGATATCTATTATCAGTACAACTTCACACTTGTTGGCAGGTTTGTAGGCAAGTGGAAAAACTATAAGTTCTATATTGAGGATATCAACTATACCTTGCCAAAAGGTCATCAAGCAGTGCTAAGATTAGAGAGAGGGGATTACAGCAACATGTTACTGTTCCTTGCATACGACTGCCTGAATTATTCATCATATTTCTCGTTTGGGATTTATAAGCTCATAGCGGATGCTACCCACAATGAGCCCTCATGGACGATTGTTTGGGGTGAAACTATAATGTCAATAAATTTAAATTATACTCTGCCTGCAGAGCATGAACTTGTACTCAGGGCAAGCAGAACAGATGCTGTTGCACCATTAATGTTTATAGCCTATGATACAATAAAATATGATTCATATGTGGATTTAGAACCAGGGCAAACCCTCATATGCTCAGGTGAAAACGATACCCTTGAATGGCATACAGAATGGAACACAACAACTATTTCTATACCAAGCGTAAGCTATACTGTTCAAACTGGTAGGCAGCTTGTTTTGAGAATCTATAGGAAGGATGCAGAATCTGAGACCGATATGTATATCGGCTATGATGCAATAACAAATGAATCCTTTTTAAATATTTCAGGCATAGTATACTACCTGCATGATGACGGAACCTTTGACTACTCAGACACAATGGAGCCAATGAACACCACTCAGTCCACAGGCACAACCCTGCAGGATGTTGATGCTGATGACAAAGACGGGTTAACATTACTCACAGGTAGATACGACATAGCAAAACCTAAACAATATCAAGAATGGAGTATCACATTAGAGAGTACGCTTACTATTAATGGCTATATAAACTTTACATTCTGGACAAATGCCCAGAGAAATGTGAGAATGATTTTAGCAGCTGAAGTCTATGATAGAATACATGCGGATACCACAACATTCTTCCTGCATGATGACGGAACCTATGATGCAAACGACCCATCTGATTGGATGGATACAACACCACCCCTGTACGATAGAAACATGTGGGCAGGACCTGAAGCCGTACCACCGGGTGGGGATTATGACCAGGATAACAACGTAACACTCAGACCAGGACTAACCCTGGAAAGTGGAGGATTTAGCATTTCTGCGCCAACACAATATCAGGACTGGATAACCGAAATCTTTACAGAGGCGTTTACAATCAAAGGAGATATTGAGATTTCCATGTGGAGTATGGCGCCTTACATTGCAGATATGACACTCAAATTAGAGTTGTTCGTGGGCAACTCCTCTGTGATTTATTATCTCTGGGATGACGGCAGTTACGATATTTTAGACCCAACAGATAATCTTACCGCACAAGCACCACTCTATGAGAGAAACATGTACGCAGGAGAAAGCGCTACACCACCTGGTGGTGATTACGACCTTGATACATCAAGAGCTGGGCTTACCCTTCTACCTGGTGGCAGAGCATTACACTATCCAAGACAGTATCAGGACTGGAATACCACAACACTCGGCTCAGACCTTGTGCTAAACGGTGATGCGCTTGTTAGCATCTGGACAAAAGCAGATGTATCTACAGATATGACGCTAAATGCAACTCTGCTTGATTATGATCCTACACTACCACCGTTTGCATATTATTTAAGAGATGATGGAACATTTGACGGGACAGACCCTACAGATTATCTTAATACTACATATCCAAACAGGACAGTGTTAGTAAGCTATGATAATGATGCAAATGAAGGATTAAAACTTTACAAAGGCGATACATTAACTAACCCCTCACAATACCAGGATTTTGAAACTCTTGCACTTACCTCTGCGCTACCGCTATACTCAACAGTTCGCCTCTATATATGGCTGAATGCAAGCTTAAATCCTGATGCGAGTTATACTTTCATCACACGTCTCTATAACAAGACTGGTGCAGCCTACACTTTACTTGCGCAGCCACAGCATACACGCACAATGTCAGGTGTATGGACAGAATACGCATTTAATATAAATGTTACCTCTACAATTGCTGCAGGTTCTCAACTCGTGCTCCGAATATCTCTAACCTCAGGCTCTGCAAATAATTTGTTTGTTGCCTATGATACCACAACTTACGATTCAAGACTTGAGATATTCCCTGGTGAAAGAATCATAAAATCAGCCACCTTAAATAATGCATGGTGGCCTATGAGCTGGAACCTGACAAATATTACCATTCCCTCCGTGAGCTACACTGTTCAATCAGGTCATCAACTCATGCTAAGGACAACAAGAACAGACACAAGCACACCAAGAATGTTCCTTGCCTATGATACCACAACCTATGATTCATTAATGAATTTAACACTCTCAGCAGGGTATCAGGATTATTATCTGCGTGATGATGGCAGCTACAATGTTAATGATGTCACAGACTGGCTGAGTACAGCTGCGCCCACAACAGCAAGAGACCTGAGTGAAGGACCACCCACAGGAGGCGATTTCGACTGCGATGACCGTAAACCAGGCCTTACACTTAAATCAGGCGGATATGATACAACCAAACCAGGGCAGTATCAGGAATGGCTCAAGGAATTTACTTCTGAAACTGAAATCTCAGGTGATGTAAATATTTCTATCTGGACACGCTCCTACATGCCTGCGGATATGACACTCAAGTTAGAATTATTTGCGCAAAACCCTACAAAGTATACATTCTATCTACATGATGATAGAACGTTTAGTGCAAATGATCCTATAGATTATATGGACACCCTATTACCTAACCTTACTACAGTAGAGGATTTTGATAATGATGGCAAAGATGGGTTAACACTTGTAAAAGGAAGCTACGACCCAGCGCAGCCTACCCAGTACCAGGACTGGAACAGTACTGTATTCGAGAATGAGACACACATAAGCGGTGACATACCAATACAAATCTGGGCGAAAGCACAGGCTGGCACACCTGCATCTGATGTGCATTCACTCAGAGCAATATTATACGATTACAACCCTACAAGCAGTACGTATACGCTCATAGGTGGGGATACTTACTCAATGACTAACTGGCTAAAAACATGGTTGAACCCAGGACTTGTAATAGAGGATGTGGATTACTATATTGCTGCAGGGAATAAGATTGTACTCAGACTGGATAGGATGGATACAAGCAACTATGATATGTATCTAGCCTATAATACAACAACCTATAATTCAAGGGTGGAGATTAGAACACAATATAACTTGATATGTTCTGGAGAGCATAGGGAGCCAAGATGGGACTGCTACTGGCATGAGGTTATGGTTAATTTCTCAGATGTGCATGCTAAAATCCCAAAACTTGATTCATTAACACTCAGAGCAAGCAGAAACGACAGCAGTGCTGAACTAATGTATTTAGCATACAACACCACATCTTATGATTCGTATACTTACCTGAGCATGATGAACAATATATTTATAGCAAATGCAACCAATACAAGCGCATGGGGCTCTGCATGGACTCAGGCGAATTTTACATTAGAAGGTTTTGAATACACGATACCAGCAAATCATTCCCTGCTTTTAAGGGTGGATGTGCCAACAGAGGAACGTAGAACCGCAAACAGTGTTGTTGTGAATCCTGGCTCTGAAACAGGAGGATCTGTTACTGACACACACACAGATAACAGCATATCTCATAACTTAACTGAAGGAGCGGTTGGCGGGCAGAAAGGACTGGTAGCAACATATACATTTAGTACCTCTTTTAATAAAAACTACATTCAGGATATAGAGATTGGTATAAATGCATGGTGGACATGCAAAGACCCGGGTGACAATCCAAAAGTTTCAATTTACAATTATGTAACAGCATCCTGGGATGCGACTACAATCACAATTACTGCATCCTCAGATGGAATATTGTACAAGGACAACACCACACCAACCACAGACCATATATCTGCAGGCGGCGAGATGAGAATTAGGTTTGTTGATGGTGGCAGATGGGGCTGGGAACTGGCAGATACTCTCTATGTTGACTGGCTTTATATTAACATATTGCCTGTTGAGATGCATTTTGCATACAACTGCTCAAGTTATGAGTCCTTAATAAATATTACATACAGAGAACTTGTAGGATATGACCCAGAACCGCCTAACAACCCTATATATCAGAACAATACTACAATGCTCTACCTACATGATGATGAGTCATTCAGTTATTTAGACACAGTTGAGCCTATGGACAATCTAACCTCATCCGGCAGTTTAATGGATGTTGATAACGACGGCATATTAGGACTCACAATGATTGGCGGAGGCTTCGATGCAGAGAAACCAAAATCATATCAGTACTGGATAACCAAACCCTACACGGAGAATTTCACGATTAGGGCTGCAAACATCACACTCTGGGTGAACTCAAGCCTAGGTATGAGCATTACTGTAAGGGTAACGCTTTACGACTGCGTACCGAGCAAGAAACTCTATCTGCATGATGATGGTGCTTACTCTGTAAAAGATGTGACTGACCCGCTTAATGAGAGTGTGCCTGAGTATGAGCGCAACATGTATAAACGAAAAGATGTGAATGCAGGTGACCCATGGGGTGGTGATTATGATTCTGATGATGCAAGACCTGGCTTAACTTTGATTGCAGGAGGCTATAATTTATCTGCACCACGTCAGTACCAAGATTTTATCTCAGAGGCGTTTGATGAGGATTATCTTGTCACAGGCAATCTCACATTTAAGTTCTGGGCAATGGCTGAATATGAGGAAAACATCACAGTAAATGCAGAACTTTATGACTGGAATGGTGTAGGTGAGTATCCTACAGGATGGATAGAACTTGGTAATGTTACTTATACCAATACTGCATGGTCTACTGACTGGCTTGAGGTTGAACTTTACTTTGTAGTGGAAGCCACAGTATCAAAGGACCATAGTATTGTGCTGAGACTGACAAGGAATGATACTAAACCAGTGGAATTATACATTGCTTATGATTCTAAGTCCTATCCTTCATATATTAATCTCGGCACAAAATACAAGACTCTTGGTATAGTATACATAAATGACCCTGAATGGCCTACTTTCTGGACACAATATGTTGGATACATAAGAAGTGTGGATTATGAAATACCCGCTGGCTCCCAGCTTGTGCTTAGAGCAACAAGAACAGACAACTCCAATACGCTAATGTTTTTAGCATACGACACAATCAGGTATCTGAGTAATGTGACACTTGAGAAAAGGGATTACACTGAAATTGCTACTGCTACAAACACCTCTACTTGGCCTACGACCTGGACTATGGCGAACTTCACAATGACAGGGTTGAATTACAATATAATTACAGGTCATCATTTAATGCTCAGAATAGAGATGCCTGAAACCGAGATAATAAAAGCAAACAGCGAGCCAACAATCACCTATGGAAATGTAGTATCTGGTAGTTATACAGATACACAGACAGACAACAGTATAATGCAGGCGATTAAGGAAGAAAACTATCAGGCATCAAGAAGATCTATTGACATCTATTATGAGTTTAACACATCTGTGTCTGAAGGCGTTATCACAGATATTACACTGGGTTTAAATGCATGGTGGACAAACAACCCATTGAACCCAGCAGATGATAAAGTAGACCTTTACTTTTACAACTGGGAAACAACGACCTGGGACAAAACCATTATTGCAATAGCTCAGACTCAGGATATAGCAACCTATACAGATTCTATTACAGGCACAACTGATCATATAAACGGGACAGGTTATATGAGAGTGAGATTTAGAGATCGGGCTTATAATGTGCTAAATGACCCTGAGGATACAATATATATTGATTATCTTTACATAAAACTAACACGTGAGCTATTTGTTGGTTACAATGCAAGCAGTTATGAATCTTTTGTGAACATAACAAATGGTACTGCAAACTTTTACTATTATCTGCATGATGATGAGACTTATGACAGTGATGATGCAGAAGACCCTATGAATAATTTAACCTCTACAGGTTCTCTGCTTGATGTGGATGATGATGGATACCCTGGTCTTACAATGCAGGATGGAGGATACGCCACAACCAAACCAGGGCAGTATCAGGAATGGTGGAGTGAGCAGTTCATAGAAAACCTTACAATCCAGGGTGTAAACATTACAATATGGGTGAAAACAAAGGCAGAGACAAGCATCAAGATAAAAGTAACACTCTTTGATTGTTTACCAATAAACAGAACAAAGTTTTTCCTTGCAGATGATGCAGCATATGATGCAAACGATGCAGCAGATGAGCTTAAACTTGCGAATGGGTCAGGTGGGGCATATGAGCCAACAGTTGATCGTAACATGTATGAAGGACCACCTGATGGTGGTGATTATGATTATGATAATCCTACGCAGGACACAAGACCTGGGCTGACACTTACAAGTGGGGGGTATGATGCTAATGATAATACCTCTTACCAGTTTTTTAATACAACAGCCATGGATACGGACTTCAAACTTTATGGAAGATTCAATCTCACATTATGGACTATGGCATCAAGGGGGTTGCAGACAATGGGCCTGAGGCTAAACGTGTACAGGTGGGAGGTTATAAATCAACCCTATACGGGTGCAGACTTTCCGAACAATCATACACTGCTCACCACACTTATCCATACAGAAACAGAATGGCCTGCTCTCAGTTGGACTAAAATTGAGTTTGTTTCAGACCCTGTGGATGATATGATAGACCAGGGGCAGAGAATGGTGATAATGGCTGAGAGGACAGACACAAACACACACATGCTGTTTCTCGCATATGACACAATATCAATGCCTTCAAACCTACAGGTGAACTGGCCCTCACCATTTCAGACATTTAATTTCTGGAATGATGAAACCTACAACAGTACTGACACAACAGATGTTTTAAGCCTCACATATTCAAACTGGACACTTGATGTTTATGCTGGTGTTGAGAAATATTATCCATTATTCGGGTTTGGCAACATGTATTATGGTGGTGATTTTGATAACGATTCTGCGATTGAGATAAGACCTGGTAGAACTTTGGCCTCATCAGATTATAACCTCACAGGCTCAGATCACAACAGCACAGCGGTGATGATATATGATACCCAACCAGAAGCATACCCTGGCTATACTGCTGAGTGTATGAAGTATGAGGAATGGAAGACTTCCGCATATGGAAGTGATTTTACTATTAGTGGTAGCGTGAATGTTACACTCTATGCATTCACTGTGCATACAAATGAGACTATAAGGATGAATGCAACCTTGTATGAATATACTCCAAGCACAGCCAATTATGAGTATTTAGCAATGGTTCAAAATACTACTGAGAACTTCCAAAATGGCTGGACAGGGATAAAGTTTTATTTCCCAAGCATATCTGCTACCATATCTGCAGGTAATTGTTTGCTACTTAGAATAAACAGAAACGATGACAGCAAGGAACTTATCAATCTTGGATATGACTGCACATATCTTGCTTCATACATAAATATAACAACACCTACAGGTTATCAGATATATTATCTAGAGGATCAGGGTAACAGGGGGGATGGCCCTAAAGACACAATGGAGGGGTTGAAGGAAACAGAGCCGACATCTACTAGGGATATGTATCAGATGGTAGGCGGAGACTTTGACTGTGACTGCCCAAAGGAGAAAACAAAACCAGGACTGACACTCACAGATAGCGGTTATGATGCGGATGACCCTTCATCCTATCAGTTCTGGGAACTCACACCCGCACTTGTAGGCGGCATATACATACTTGGGGATATCGTTGCAACCATTTGGACGATGTGCCCGAGTTCTGAGCAGAGCATGACGCTTAACCTAACATTGTATGATTGGGATAACACATCTGCATACGACCCCGGGCTTGTAGGCACAGGTGAATCTTCTGTATGGCAGATTATAGGCTGGGGCACGTTCACAAACACATCCTGGCCCATAAACTGGACACAGACAAACATTACCATAAATAATATTCAGCCTGATGCTCAGGCAAGGGTAGACACTGGGCATAGGCTTGTGCTTATGGCTACAAGGGATGACACAAATAGTGATGCTGAAATGTACTTGGCATACGATACGGAAACATATCCTGCAAGAATTATTTTCAAGACAAAATCAATAGAAGGGGAGCCGGGACCGCCTACCGCGGGCACGCATGTGAAATGGGTAAGAACATACAACGCAACAACAGATAACAGGGAATGGTATTTCATAGGTGGTGAAAATGTTCTGATAAGAGCAAATGTAAGCTGCCCGTTTGGTCCTGCTGGTGTTACCGCAAAGGTAACCGTAAGGAATTACACACGTGAAATAGTGATAGAAGAGAACATGACCATGGAAGCAGTTGCAGGAGACGGCTCATGGATGCTGTTTAACTACACATATACACTGCCAGCAGATGCAGACCTAAGAATATACATAATGTATATTACAGGGCAGGACCCTGCAGGACCCATTGGTAAATGGGAAGAGGTGTTTGAGGTAGTGGGATGATGGGTATTTATAAGTTGAATATGAAAAAAGCACTGCTACCAGGATTAGTATTTACAGCAATTCTTATCATTAGTCCTATCCTCGGTTCTGCACAATATGTTGAGGAGCAGATAACCCAAGACATGAATTCTCAGACACAACCGGCAATTTATGGGGATATAATCGTATGGGAAGATAACAGAAACGGAAACTGGGATATTTACATGTATAACCTATCTGCAAGAATAGAAAAACAGATCACAACAAATTTATCTGACCAGAAACTCCCAGATGTCTGGGGGGATATTATTGTGTGGCAGGATAATAGGAATGGTAACTGGGATATTTATGCATATAATATTTCAACAAATAATAAGACACAAATCACAACTAATTTATCAGATCAAATTAAACCAGTAGTATATGGTGATAGGGTTGTGTGGCAGGATAATAGGAATGGTAACTGGGATATTTATGCATATAATATTTCTAACAATACAGAAATGCAGCTTATAGCAATTACATATAATCAAACTCATCCTGCAATTTATGAAGATAAAATTGTTTACTGCGATGACAGAAATGATAATATAGACATTTACATGTATAGCCTTTCTACGGGAGAAGAAACACCTGTTTGTATAGAATCTCATGAACAGTGGTTCCCTGCAATCTGGGGTAATATAATTGCATGGCAGGATTATAGGAATGGCAATGCAGATATTTATTTTTACAATATTTCAAATCAAACCGAAACTCAGATAGTTGTTAGCATTGAGGATGAAAGTTATCCTGCACTCTACGAAAACATTGTTGTATTCCAGACCAGAGCACGGGATACTTGGGATATCTACATGGTTGATTTACTTACCAACGATGCAACTTATGTATGCCCTAGGAATGTGTATCAATACTACCCAGATGTTTACGAGGACAGGATTGTATGGGCGGATGAGAGAAACGGCAACATTGATATTTATATCGGTTTCATGGATTCGGATGGTGATGGTATGCCTGACTACTGGGAGGAATATTATGGGTTCGGTCCATTAAATGCAAGTGATGCAGAGCTGGATTCCGATTTTGATAATTTGACAAATATTGAAGAATACATATTCAATACAGATCCTTTAAACAATGATACCGATAGTGATGGTCTATTAGATGGGTTAGAAGTTAATATAGGCTCCAATCCTAATAATAACGATTCTGATAGTGATGGTCTATTAGATGGGGATGAATTCATTGCAGGGACAAATTTAACAAGTCCAGACAGCGACGGTGATGGATTATTGGATGGTGATAATATTACTGTAAGTTTAGACTCAACCCTTTATAATTATTTTGTAAAATATTCTATCATACATGTTTCAAGCAATGAAAATATTACATTCTTAGGTGAAAAGTATGCAGGTACAGAGCCTTTAAATCCTGATACTGATAACGACGGCATGCCTGACGGTTGGGAAGTAAAATATAATTTAAATCCCTTAGTAGATGATAGTATGAATGATATTGATAATGATAACCTCACAAATCTTCAAGAATATTTAAACAACACACACCCAAATAATGCTGATACTGACAACGATGGCTTAACAGACTGGTACGAGATAAACACATTCATTAACTATTCTAATATAGACTGGAATAATGATGGTGAATTTGATCATTACACAAACCCAAATAACCCTGACACGGATGGGGATGGTTACAACGACTCTGTCGACGCATTCCCATTAGATGCTACTGAATGGTTGGACACTGATAATGATGGAATTGGGAATAATGCTGACGAAGATGATGATAATGATGGTTACCCTGATTATATGGAAATATATTTTGGAACTGACCCACTAGATCCAAATTCTACACCAATGGATTCGGATGGTGATGGTATACCTGACGAGTGGGACGATGATATGGACGGTGACGGTGTGCCTAATATTTATGATGCATTCCCATTAGACCCAAACGAGTGGGCTGATTTTGACAATGATGGTATAGGCGACAATGCAGACGAAGATGATGATAATGATGGTTTCAACGACACAGTTGAAATTATCTGTGGTAGCAACCCACGTGGTTACTGGTCAAGACCAACAGATTTAGATACTGACAGCGACGGTATCAATAACTACGAAGAATATCTCACAGGAACAAATATGAGCAACCCTGATACTGATGGTGATGGTTTGCTTGATGGCTATAATATAACGACAGGCACAAAATCAGAGTTATTTGATTCATTAGACATCGTCTGGATATTTGATACTGCCACAGGTTTTACTTATATTGGCGAATTAAGTAAAGGCACAGATCCTTTAAACAACGATACCGATAATGATGGCATGCCTGATGGCTGGGAAGTAAAATATGGTCTAAATGCATTGATGAATGATGCAAACTACGATAATGACAATGATGGCCTTACAAACATCGAAGAATATCTAAGTAACACTAACCCTAATAATCCTGATTCTGACAATGATGGACTGAAAGATGGTTATGAGGTGAAAACATACATTAAGCACTCAACTGTGGACTGGAATAACGATGGTATTGTTGATCATTACACAGATCCAAATAATCCTGATACAGATGGTGATGGCGTAATTGATTCTGATGATTATTATCCTCTTGACCCGAGCAGATGGGAAAAGGAGGTAGAGATGGAAGAAAAAATACTATTATTTGGTCTATTGTTCATTCTTGTTGGCATAATGATAATTATAGGTGGAATAATTTTTGTTATAAAGAAAAAAAAATTGGTTGAAAAATGATGAGGAGGGAAATCTCGTAAAAGCAACGCAAAATGATGTTCAGGGATGCGAAAATGAAATTCATTTTACTACAAGATGCTTACCAACTTCTTCCGCTTTGTAACCTAACTTCGCCAGTTGAAGTATTATATAGGTCACATTGTATCTCACTTTTGGTGACCAAAAATGAAACCAAATGTGACCTACAGTATAGGTAATCTCGCAGTAATAGATAAAGTTAACGGTGAACTTGGCGGATATTTCCAGTATGTTTTTGATGGAATTGGCGGTAAAGCGAAAGATTTTGTTCCAGCAGTCAAACTGTTTATGTACCTGACTTCGCCACATGAGTAAAGGTTAAAGAAGCTTATATCCTCATTTTGTTTGGTGATACAAAATGAGAGGAAATACAAGCTTCGGAATAGGTAATGTAGCAGTAATTGATAAAGTTAACTCTAAATTTGGTTTCTTTGATCAATTATTTAGTGGCATAGCCAGCAAAGCAAAGAATTTGAAAGAAAGTGCTAAACTCTTTACTTACAACCTAACTTCGCCAGTTGAAGTAGTATTATATAGGTCACATTGTATCTCACTTTTGGTGAACAAAAATGAAACCAAATGTGACCTACAGTATAGGTAATCTCGCAGTAATAGATAAAGCTAACGCCCAACTGGGCGGATATTTTGAGCAGGTTTTCGGAAAGACTGCCGGCAAAGCACATGATTTTGTACCTATGGTAAAACTGTTCATGTACAACCGTCTCGGCGATTGTTTTGCTACGAACAGATTGACATCATCATATCCTATGGAACTATTCTCTATGTTGGGGTTCAAAAGCCTTCCAAAGGAACGTTCCCTCTACCGTATGATTGAACGTGTAGGAAAACAATACGCATTCGTACTAGAAG
>Ga0066637_10001850_pt1 | contig 13875 bp, 10 predicted proteins | sample CryGeyCG2014_020_FD_62737 | JGI IMG/M metagenome (GOLD analysis project Ga0066637, IMG submission 62737) | Groundwater microbial communities from aquifer - Crystal Geyser CG08_land_8/20/14_0.20 | ecosystem: Environmental > Aquatic > Deep subsurface > Groundwater | place: USA: Utah: Grand County...
TAAAAAACACTTTCACTGGGAATATACATTACCGCATTCTCTGTTGTACCTTCCGCGGGTAAAATATACTTGTCTGCTATTTCATCAATTCGCTTTTTTACATCGTCAATAAATTTTTTCTTGGCTTTATCCCGTTCTTCTGGGCTTTCCGTAGTTACACTCAATTTATAATTTTCCATAGGAAATTTGGAATCCACCGGAATCATGCCTTTATCCGTAAACACCATCGCATCGCAAGTATTTCCGTCCTTAAATTTATATTGCGTAGCATAGAGCTCCTTGGGCAAAACATTAGCCAAAATTTCATATAAAAACTGCTCACCCAAACCGCCCCGCAACTTTGGTGACTTTAAAACATTGCTTAAATCCTTAATATCCTTGCCAAATTCTTCAATTCCCCCCAACTGCTTTTGCACATTTCTAATAACTTCCTGTGTGTTATTTAACTGCTGGTTTAAGGCTTGAGTTAAATTTTGCGCCATTTGACCACTTTGCCTGGTAGCTTCCATTCGTTGGTCACTCAATTGCTTTTCCATAGTTTCCCGCTGACTTTTAAGTTGCTGCTCCAGCGTTTGCGAGTTTTTGTTGATTGACTCGGTAACTTCTAGCTTCATGCTCTTTAACCACTCCATTAAAACTTGGTCTTTGGTATCTTCCGGCTTTTCCTTGAGCGACTTTATTTGGGAATACAAAAATATGGCGACTCCTAAAACCAGGACTACCACGATAGCGAGGGTTAAAATTTCCATGAAGGTATTCTACTACACTTTAGGCAACAAAAAACCCGCCGTAGCAAGATCCAGATTTTACTCGGTAAGTTGACAAAATTTGCTACTGTTTCGTATGCGATAGGAATAAAAAAGAAGACCCTTGCGAGTCTTCTTTTTTGGATCTGCATTGATCCTCATTCCGATAAACTAAAGTAATTATACAGGCTGTACTGCCGATGTCAAATCAATATAAATTGCGATGCAATATGGCGGAGGGCAGGGGATTCGAACCCCGATCTTTTCAGATCCAGCATTTTATCGGAATGAGGTGTCTCCTCGACACAGTACCCTCCAGAACCAATGTCCGCAGGTTACTTTAGGAAATTAGTTCTGACAAGATCAAGATCTTGATTTCTAGTATCACTAGAATTTGCCGTCACGACAACATAGAAACGCCCTATTTTTGACACACGGACTACATTAAAATAAACTAGTTTTAATGACTGCCCAAAAAGATCTAAAATTACTGTTTAATCCCAAATCCGTGGCGGTGGTGGGAGCTTCCCAAGAACCACAAAAATTGGGTGCGATAGTGTTAAAAAACATCGTTGAGTCCGAATTTACGGGTAAAATTTACCCTGTCAACCCAAATTACGAGTTGGTTACCGATTTAAAGTGTTACAAAAGTTTGGCCGATCTGCCGGAATCGCCTGATTTGGCAATACTAGCCATACCCGCTCCCGTAGTCACACAAATTTTAAAAGAATGTGAACACAACGGCATTAAAAATGTGTTGGTTTTTGCGGCAGGCTATAAGGAAACGGGTGCGGAAGGTGAAAAATTGGAAAAAGAACTCGTTGAAACGGCAAACCGGGCGGGAATCAATCTCTTGGGACCAAACTGTTTGGGTTTTGTAAACAATCAGACGCCCATAAATACCACTTTTGGCCAGCCACCAAAAAACTTGGGCAATTTGCGCTTTATTACCCAATCGGGCGCTATTGCAGCAAGTTTGTTTGACTGGTGCCAGCAAAACGAGTTGGGATTTAGGCAGTTTATTACACTGGGAAATAAGTCGGTGATAAACGAGAACCATGTCTTGGAATATTTTTTGGATGAGTTAGAGGTGGCTACGGCAACAAGCGAGCAATCGTGGACACAGGAAAAAATCCGCGAAGCGTTTTTTTCGGTGGACACGACGCAAGCTGGATTATCAACTCTAAACCCTATTGGACTCTATCTCGAGTCAATATCAGATGGTCCGCAGTTTCTAAAAGTCGCCCAAGAAGTTTGCAAAAAGAATCCTATGTTTCTGCTAAAACCTGGCAAAACTCCCTCTGCCGTTAAAGCTATGAGCTCGCATACCGGGGCTATTGCTCAAGAGGACGACATTTTACAAGCTTTAGTGGAACAGGCGGGAATTACCAGATGTAAAACACTGCAGGAGTTTTTTGACTTTGCTAAGGCGTTTTCTTGGGAAAATCTGCCTGCTGGCCCAGGGGTGGCCATAATTTCTAATGCCGGTGGACCCGCGGTGGTAAGCGCGGACGCTATAAGTTTGGAGGGTTTAGAGCTTGCCCAATTAGACGAGAAAACCAAAAAGAAACTGGCGGAAACTTTGCCAAGGTCAGCCAACATTATGAATCCGGTGGATGTTTTGGGCGACGCTTTGGCAGATAGGTACGCGCAGGCTATGGATGTGCTGTTACCAAAGCCGGAAGTGGATTGCCTGCTGGTACTTTTGACTCCGCAAATTATGACGCAGATTGAAAAAACCGCTATGGTGGTAGGTGAGGCAAGTAAAAAATACCACAAGCCTATTTTTTGCTCGTTTATGGGCGGGGAGTCGGTATTGTACGGCGAAGGGATTTTAAATAAGTACAAAATTCCGTCTTTTAGCTTTCCGGAGGAGGCTATTTCTGCCATGGGGGCGATGTGGAAATACAAGGTGCAGAGGGATAAATTAAACGCTCGCGTCATGTCCAACGAAGAAAACGCTCCGCGGATTTCTTCTTATGAACATGAGCGCGAGCTTATTAACTATGACGACTCCATTATAAAAAATGTAATTAATAGAGCTCTAGCAAATAAGCAGTCTGCATTGGATAATTTGGACGCCAACACATTAATAAAATCGGCGGGAATTCCTACGCCCCCTACTATGTCGCCAAAAACTTTGGAAGAGGCACAGAAATTTGCCCAAGCACACGGCTGGCCAGTAGTGCTAAAACTTTCATCACCGAGACTTTTACACAAGAGAGAAGTGGGTGGGATAATTTTGGGTATTGGAAATGAAGAAGTCCTAAACGATTCATGGCACAAGGTGGAAAGAAAAGTGGAACAGCTGGATGCGTTGCTCAAATTAGATATGGGCTTTCAGATTCAAAAAGATGTTTCTAACGGTGTGGAGGTGATTGTGGGCGTTAAACAAGATCCCTCCTTTGGTGCAGTTTTGCTTTTTGGGGCGGGAGGTATGTTTGCAGAACTTATTGCGGACAAAAATTTGCGACTTCTGCCAATAACTTTGGAGGATGCCAAAGAGTTGGTGCAAAAATCCAAGGTTTATAAGGTTCTAAAAGGTAAAAACGAAGATCCTCCGTACGCGCTAGACAAACTTTATAAGTTGATTTTGGACATGGGGAAATTGGCAACGGCGGTACCAGAAGCCAAGGAAATTGAAATTAATCCTGTAATAATAAACATCAACGATGTGTGGGCAGTGGACTCTAAAGTAGTTTTGAGGCAAAATAACCCTATGCAAGAAGGACTAAAATTTAATTTGGCGGGAACACTGTCAACAACGGTGCTGGCTAGCAAATTTCATTACTTTGAGTTTGAGAGTGAAAAGCCCCTTAATTTAAAACCCGGTCAATATGTAAATATAAAAGTTGCACCAAATACCATGCGGGCTTATTCAGTGGCGACTATTGGGGATCAGCGCCACTTTGGGCTTTTGGTAGACACTCGTCCTGGAGGACCAGGTTCGCAGTTTTTTGAGAATTTAAAGGTGGGGGATGTAATAACCTATCTAGGTCCGTTTGGCGCTTTTACGCTTAAACCGGAGGACGGGGCAGAACAGCTCTTGTTTTTAGCAACTGGCTCGGGAATAAGTGCCGTGAGATGTATGATAGAGTCGACCTTAACAGAACATAAAATTACCAAACCTGTAAAACTTTACTACGGACTTACCAACGAAAACGAGATTTTCTGGCAAGAATATTATTACAATTTAACTAAAAAGTATCCTAATTTTAGCTATCAAATTTGTCTTTTTAAACCGGGCGACTTTTGGAAGGGTCCAAGGGGTTTTATTACCCAACTGGTGGAAAAAGATTATCCAAACGCCGGTAAGTGCAGCGCATATATGTGCGGTAATAAAAATATGATTGCCGATGCCACGACTCTTTTACTAAAGCTGGGTTGCCTCAAAGAGAGAATTTACACCGAAAGGTTTGCATAGAAAATGCCAGCCCCAGTGTTCTCCATTAAAATTGGCGGTGAAGCCGGGCAAGGTATAAAGTCCACAGGACTCCTGTTTGCCAAATTTGCTACTCGCGCGGGCTTTAACATTTACAACTACCTTGAATATCCCTCGTTAATTAGAGGTGGACATAATGTGATGCAAATAAATATTTCTGCGAATGTGGTAACCGGACCTTTTTTAAAGTGTGACTTTTTGATTGCTCTTAACCAAGATACTATCAGTAAACACTGTAATGAATTAGCGGACGGAGCGGGAATTTTGTTTGACTCCGATAAAAAATATGATCTTTCAAAAATAAATTCTTTTACTACTTTATACCCAATACCTCTGTCAAAAATTGCCAAAGAAGCTAAAGGTGTTGAGTTGTTGAGTAATACGGTGGCATTAGGGGCAACAGTGGGGATTTTGGGCGGTGATATTGAAGGTCTGTTAAGTTTGACCAAGGAAGAGTTTAAAAGCAAAGGATCGGAAGTTACCCAAATGAATCTGGCTGCCGTCCAAACAGGCTATGAGTTTGCTCTGGAAAACTTTAAGGAGAAACAAGAATCCGTTCTTAAGAAAACAATCGATCTAACTTATTCTACGCCTCAAATGGTGATAGACGGCAACGATGCTTGTGCTTTGGGGGCAATCTCCGCAGGTCTTAATTTTGCCGCCATTTACCCCATGTCGCCAATATCGCCTATTCTGGCTGTTTTAGCAGAAAATCAAGAAAAATACGGCTACATTTACAAACAACCGGAAGACGAGATTTCCGCCATCAACATGGCTATTGGTGCTTCTTTTGCCGGAGCTCGTTCCTTAACCGCCACTTCCGGCGGGGGTTTTTGCTTAATGACAGAAGGTTACGGACTGGCAGGCATAACAGAAACGCCGCTAGTAATCATTGAGGGCATGCGCGGAGGTCCTGCTACAGGTCTTCCCACCTGGAGTGAACAGGGGGATTTGCGCATGATTTTGCACGCCCATCAAGGAGAATTTCCCAAAATTATTCTTGCTCCGGGTGACGCTAAAGAGGCTTTTGATCTTACCATGCAAGCTTTTAATCTGGCGGAGATCTATCAGACACCTGTGGTTATTTTGGTTGATAAAAATATCTGCGACAACAATCAAAATTTCCAAGTCTTTGACACCGCGTCGTACAGAATAGATAGAGGTAAACTCGTTAACGGTGTAAACACAGATTACCAACGTTATAAACTGGAATCGGATGGTATTTCTCCCCGCGCTTTTGCTGGATCAGGAAACTTTTTTATTGCTAATTCAGATGAACACGATGAAAATGGTTACTCCACAGAAGAAACAGCGATCCGAAATGCCCAAATGCACAAGAGGATGAAAAAATTGGAGATCTGTGCCCAAAATCACCTGCAACCCCCCACCATCTACGGTCCAAAAGAGGCGGAGCTAACAGTAGTATCGTGGGGAAGTAATAAAGGTTCAATTCTAGAGTCGCTCAAAAATTTTCCTAATGTTAATTATTTACATTTAACTTGGATAAACCCTTTCCCTACGCAGGAAGTAGCGCTAATCCTTAAAGAATCCAAACGATTACTAAACATCGAATGCAACTATTCTGCACAAATGGGTGGACTTATTAAAGAACGCACGGGAATTGAAGTCACCAACAATCTAGTAAAATATGATGGTAGGCCTTTTTTTGTGGAAGAGATTACCGAAAAAATAAAATGGATGCTGAAAGGAAACCCCGCATGACGCTCCAAGAACTTACCACCCCATGCGCACAAACATGGTGTCTAGGGTGCGGAAATCTGCCCATTTGGGCGGCTTTTAAAAACGCCGCGTCCCAAGAAAATTGGAATAATACTAATACGGCCTTGGTGGCAGGAATCGGTTGCCACGGCCACATGCTAAATTTTGTTAAACTCACCTCTTTAGAAGGACTGCATGGACGCGCCCTCCCCGTAGCCTGTGGGATTAAAATGGTCAACCCAAAGCTAAATGTTTTTGTGTTTACCGGTGATGGCGATTGTTTTGGTGAAGGTGGAAATCACTTTTTACATACCGCCCGCAGAAATCATAATCTAACGGTACTTTTGCACAACAACGGACTTTACGCTTTAACCACGGGTCAAACTTCTCCGCTAACTCCTCATGGGGTAAAAACCAAATCCACCCCTCAAGGCAATCCAGACGAACCTATTAATCCATTAGCCCTAGCCATCACCGCCGGCGCAACTTTTGTAGCCCGTGTTTACGCCGGGGATATTCCAAAACTCACGCAAGTTATTATTGAGGCTAATAAGCACCAAGGCTTTTCTTTTATAGACATTTTGCAACCCTGTATCACCTTTAACAAACACTTTACCCATCAGTTTTTTCAGGAAAATACCTATCAATTGAACGATTCTTACGATTCCACCAACAAATTTCTTGCTTATGAAAAAGCCCACGAGTTTGGGCTCAAACAAATCCCGCTGGGGATATTTTACCGGGTCAACAAACCTTCCCACGAATCCCAAATTCCACAACAAGTTTCTCGGAGTAATCTGTCCAACCTCTTTAAATCCTACACTTAATATTACAACACATAATCGTGGATCAACTTTCCCAAGTCGTGTACATTAGATTGCATGAATGATCAAACAGACAAAACAATTCAAATTGGTAAATATCAAGTTAGAGTAGTGCGCGATCTGTGCATTGGCGCGGCTTCTTGTATTGCCGTGTCGCCAGGTACTTTTGATTTGGACAACGAGAAAAAAGCCATTATCAAAGAAGACTCCACCGATGTGCCGGAAAATATTTTAATGGCTGCCCAGTCTTGTCCAACTGCCGCCATAATAATTACCAACGCAGAAACCGGCGAGCAGGTTTGGCCAAGTTAAAGTAAGATTGATCTATGCTCAACACAAACAAAGGACTGTATCTAGCATTTTTAACCGCTCTAATTTCCGGCGTTTCAATTTTTATCAACAAATTTGCGGTGGCATCTTTTGCCAACCCGGTAATGTTGCCAACTATCAAAAATAGCCTAGTGGGACTGCTTTTGCTTGTAACTCTAGTAGCATCCGGGCAGTGGCAAAAAAGTAGAGCTGAACTAAAGTCGCTCAGTAAAAAACAACTTTTTCAACTTGTGAGCGTGGCAATTATTGGCGGTGCGCTTCCCTTTTATCTTTTCTTTACCGGACTTGCTCAAATCCCCGCTGTTAACGCCGGCATTATTCATAAGTCGCTGGTGCTGTGGGTGGCGATACTGGCGATTCCTTTACTTAAAGAAAAAGTGTCTAAAACCCTAGCTTTGGCGGTGCTTATACTCTTTGCCGGCAATTTAATGATTGGGGGCTTTAATGGTTTTACCCTATCCAAAGGCGAAATAATGGTTTTTTTGGCGACTCTTTTATGGGCCATGGAAACAATTTTAGCTAAAGAAGTGCTTAAAGCCGTAAACGCCAATGTTGTTGCTACCGCTCGCATGGGTTTGGGCTCGCTGATATTGATATTTATCGCCGTGATTACTGCTCCAAGCGATATACTAAAAATGGTAAGCTTAAACTCGTCCCAATGGTTTTGGATTAGCTTAACCGCCGTAGCCCTTTTTGCCTATGTTTCCACTTGGTACCGCGCCTTAAAACTTGCACCCGCCATAACAGTTTCTGCTGTTTTAGTGTTGTCCACCCTAATTACTAACCTTCTTTCCGCTATTTTTATAACCCACGCTTGGAATTTAACTTTAACGCTTCAAGGTTTCCTAATCGTCTTTGGTGTTGTATTTGTAACCTTGGCACAAATAATAAAGATAAAAAAAACCCCATACAAAATTCTACTAATCGATCGTCATCCAGACTAAACAAAGCCCCAAGCTAGACCGTCGGGGCTTATTTACAAATAACCTTTTTTAATCCACAAGGGAATGTTATACTGTCTACACAATGGGTTCTTTGATCGGAGAGATAGAGCAAGAAACAGGAGTATCTTCAGAAGGAAACAGACTACAAGAATTCGGAAAAGCTTTTGCTATTTTTGTTTCTGAAAATCCAGTCTTTGAAACCCTGCCTGCCGAAGAGTTTCTAAACGGAACACCCGAGGCGACGAGGTTAAGGGAGGGACTCAAACAACTGATACGGAAGCACGAGATAACTGCCGCAGATTACAGAGACTCTTTAGATTCGGAAGCTTGGCAAGATATTACTCCAATAATAGCCATGGGAATGGATGCATTACCTGATCTAGACATCCCAACTCTACAGAAAACCGCGGATGCAGGCATGCCCTACGCCCTACTACTTCTCGTTGGGAATGCACAGGTTGTATCAAACGGCGTCGTAACAGAAGAGGTGCTACATAAATTACTTCTACGCTCGTGCCTGTCTTCTCCCGATCAAATGGAACTCAAGTTAGATGTTGCAACTGCTTGCACAAAATCCCCAGAAATAACATTGGATAGGTTTATTACCGAACTTGAAGAAGCGGGAGCTGATTTTCCATACGAAGAATATATAAACCGACAAATGCTAATTGCAGATAACACCGATAATTCCGTCGACTTAGTGGGAAAAATAAGGTCGTGGGCGTTGGTAACAGGAGCAGACACGGTTATACCTCATCTAGATAAAATAACCGATCTGAGTGATGACGAAACTGCCTGTATATACAGAGAAGCATACAACCCCTACATAGGCCTAGAAAGATCAGTATCACATAAAGTACTGAGAATTATCCATGACAGATTTTTATCTTTAGAGGATCAACAACAACAAAAGTTGATAACGGAAGCGTTAGTCTTTGGGAAACTGGTTACGCTGGAAAACCTGATAAAAGCAACTCAAACATCCGATACACAGTACCCCGTTTTAGCAGGTGTAGCTCAAACCGTACACAAAGAATTTACATGGAACTTCAATCGAGGAAATTTTCAGAAATGCGGAAGAATTCGGAACTGTATAAAGAATTCCGGGTTGGCGGTGGCGAACGAAGACGAGCTAACTTTGGACACCGATCAAATACCAAATAGTGCGGATGAGAAAGTCCTTTACACAAGCTATGAACCAACCGATGTCTCAGTAGAGGCAACCAAATTTTATCTAAGTGAGTGGATAAACTATAAATTAGTCGTTCTCAGACACTTTATGGATGAACCCACACGAAAAGAGAAAGCTGAATACTTATGGGGAGAGCCTCTAGAGTTCTCGAAGATGGGCGACAGAATAAGGTTCTCAGAGCTAAATAACCTAAGAACGGAAACCGTACAGGATATCTTTAATTGGGTTCAAAAATATCTGGTATTGGCAATTAATAGGGAATTACGCTACCAGCCTGCCACAACCGGGGACGGAGGATCCTTATTAGGAAAGGTCGGTGAAATAAACCTCTTTGAAATCCCCACCAACCCAGAAGAGATAAGATTAAATTTACGGTGTGCTGAATACGCCTTCGCTAACTTTACATGGAAACAACAATTAGGTGGTTCGCGGTGGGCTGAGATTGCTCAGGTTGCTCAATTAGCGTGGTCAGATGGAATTACTGAAGTTACTGAGCAGGCACGGATACTAGATATAGTTTTTGACCTGGAGCACAATAATGGGCATATATTTGACAAAGACCCTGAACGCATAACTGGCACCAGTCAACTTAAACCTGTACTTGATAATAAGTTTCGTGCGCAATCCTATAGAGATGTATTAGAGTATGGGAAAAACACGGGGTTGTTAAGTGACAAGGATGTTAGGACATTTGGGAAAGCTTTTGATACATTAGAAGAATTGGATCACGCACCGACACGAGCCCGAAGCTATGAGTAATATATACTTCGAACTAAATTCATCGACAATTGTCTTTGACAAAATCTAAAGCCGAGCCAAAACATCTCCAAACATAGCAAGTTTTTGCGTTTCGTTTGCCCTAAACAAAAATGGTGCTAACTTTTCCTCCCAACCTCTTTTAATTCCTTCCGTAGCAAATTTAGTTTTAGCCTGCTCCAACAAATCGCCCAAATTATTGTTGACCATAAAATCCTTATCCAAATGCGCGCCAGAGGCAAAAAGCCAAACTACATCATAAAGATCTCGTGGCTGAGTTTCCTTTCTATTAACATACGCACACAACTTTTGCACCAGTTTTTGATCTAAAGTATTAGTTACAATGTACCTAGAAAAACCAAAGGAATTCATAGCAATAGACTGCGTATTTTCATACCTCCAAGTACTAGCTAAATCAAATTTAATAAGTAGCTTTTCTCCCTCTTGCTGGGCTAACCCAAGAGGAAATAATATATTTAGGAATTTGATTTCAAAATACTTTTTATACTCCCGTAGAGTAATTTTTAGCTCCATTTCGTAACCCTCGTCTTCAAAACGCTTAATAACAGCCTGCACCAGCTCCTCCACCTCATCATTACTTAAACCTAAATTGTCAAAATCTAAATCTTCAGAAAACCTATCTATGCCGTGCAAAATTCTTAAACTAGTTCCACCAATAAAAGAAAACCTCTTTGAGCTGGGCTTGGAATAAATTTCGGCTAATATCTTTGCCTGCAGATACTCGCGCAAAACCCCCTTTTCTCTATCCAGGGGCATGCCGTTATTTTTTGCCTGACTTAAAATGTCGTTAAAATGTTCTGTTACATAACTCATACAATTTTTAATACCTTTCTAACCCAATCAGGGTAATGCGTTGCATACTCGTTTAGTCTACCTAGATCCATGTCAGCAAGATCTATGCGATTTTCCGCCAGCGACTTTATTTTCCTAAGATAAATATAATCTAGTAACGCCTTTTCTGTGTATGCTTGCTTGTAATACAACCCACTCTTATCGTCTTTAACCAGTTGAAATCCAAAAAATAATTGGGCGTCTAGGCGATGATATAAAAAAGTACCCAGTGGGGTGTTAAAAGTTTTATTCTTAATAGTGGTAATATTTGTTATATTCATTACGACATCGGGAATTACGCCAAAATTGTTTAACACATATTCTAAACTTACATAAGAGGGTTCAACTATATAATTAGCCAGTACCTGAAGAGCAACTTTTTGACCTTGAAAAGTGTAAAGCCCTTTCTTTAGTCCTATCAAATCCCCTAACTTAACAAACCTACTAAGCTGGGTGTTGATGTGCGTCTTTTTCTCTTGCGGAAACATTTTTACCACATCAAAATTTGAGAAAACAGGTGCTGTTATAGCACTTTTAAGCTGGTCGTATGTCATTAACACATAATATACAAGAATGTACATTATCTGTCAATAGGTCTAAAATGGTAGAATAGCCCCATGTCTCAAGAAAAGATCAGAAATTTTTGCATTATTGCCCATATTGATCATGGAAAATCCACTTTAGCGGACAGATTTTTGGAAATTACTAATACCGTGGATAAGCGCCACATGGTAGCGCAAACTCTGGACAGTATGGAGCTGGAGCGCGAAAAAGGCATTACCATTAAGCTTAAAGCCGTGCGCATGGACTATAACGGCTACCAACTTAATTTAATAGACACACCGGGGCATGTGGATTTTTCTTACGAAGTATCCAGATCTCTAGCGGCCTGCGAGGGCGCAGTTTTGGTAGTTGACGCTACACAAGGCATTCAGGCTCAAACCGTTTCAAACATCTATAAAGCCATGGAGGCGGGCTTAACCATAATTCCGGTGTTAAATAAAGTGGATTTGGTAAATGCAGAAACGGAAAAAATCGCTCTGGATCTGGAAAAAACTTTTGGTTTTGCCAAAGAGGAAATTCTTGTAGTGTCAGCCAAAACCGGGCAAGGTGTGGGGCAACTTTTAGATAAAATCGTGGAAAAAGTGCCCGCTCCCCAAGGGTCGGCCCAAAAACCCACCAGAGCATTAGTTTTTGATAATTATTATAACGAGCATTTGGGTGTGGTAGCATTAATAAAAGTGGTGGACGGTGCGTTTGATTCTGCGGATTTTGCACAAAAAAGAAAGGTTCTATTTTTGGCTACGGGAATGCAACCACAACCAGAGGAACTTGGGATTTTAAAACCCCAGAGAGTAAAAGCGCAGGTTTTAGAAACAGGGGAGGTAGGCTATATTGCCACCGGTTTAAAGGATATTCACAAAGTTAAGGTGGGCGACACTGTCTGCTGGGCAGATGAACATGCCGATCTCTTGCCCGGCTATAAGGAAGTAAAACCGTTTGTTTTTGTGTCCATTTTTCCAGTGGAAAACGATAAATTTCCGCAACTTAGAGACGCGCTAGAAAAACTTTCCCTTTCTGATTCCGCGCTTACCTTTGAGCCGGAAAGCTCCTCTGCGCTAGGATTTGGTTTTAGATGTGGGTTTTTAGGACTTTTGCATGCCGATATTGTACAAGAAAGATTAGAGCGAGAGTATAATCTGTCCCTAATTTCCACCATTCCCACAGTAGAATACAGGGTCTTTTTAAATTCCAGGGAGGTAAAGTCTATAAAAGCTGCCAGCGAATTTCCGGAAACAACTAAAATTATGCGCATAGAAGAACCGTGGCTTGCCGTAACCATTGTAACGCCGGCTAGCTACACTGGAGGCATAATTACCCTTTGCCAAGATCGTAGGGCTATTCTTAAAAAAATGGATTATCCAACAGAGATTAGAGTGGTTTTTGAATACGAACTACCACTAGCAGAACTCATTCACAATTTTTTTGACGAGCTTAAAACAATTTCTTCTGGTTTTGCTAGTGTTGACTACGAGTTTTTGGACTATAAGCCCGTTGACGCCATAAAAATGGATATTTTGGTTCATGGCACGCCCGTTTCCCCTTTGTCGCAAATTGTGTTAAAGGATAAAGCCACAGAAATTGGTCAAAAAATGCTTTTAAAACTTAAAGAGGTAATTCCCCGTCAACAATTTGAAGTGGCCCTGCAAGCTACTATAGGAGGAAAAATTATTGCTCGTGAGGACATTCCCGCGATGCGAAAAAATGTTTTAGCAAAAATGTCCGGCGGTCATAGGGAGCGCAAAGACAAGCTTTTGGACATTCAAAAAAAGGGCAAAGCCCGCATGAAGCGCATAGGCAAGGTAGATATTCCCCAAGAAGCCTTTAGGCAAGTTTTAACTTAACCATCTTATTCTTCTGCATAAATAACTTTTAGATCCTTTTCTACATATGGTCTAATCAAGGGCTTTAAACTATCTTCCATCACTAAATCTACGGGAAGATGCAATCGATCTTCAAAAGCATTTTCCGCTCTAATCAAATCAAACAAGCTTACAACTTTATTAAACTTAACCAGCAGATCAACATCATTATTAGATCTTGCATCTCCGCGAGCGCGTGAACCAAAAAGCGCCAAGTAGTTTATCCCGTGGCTCTTGCATATATCTATTATTTTTTCTTTTCCTAAGGCATCATCCATTAGGATATTTTAACATAAACATTTAAGGCTCGTAGTAAACCGTGTATAAACAGTTCGCGGGTCTAGGTGTTATAATGACCATTACTATGTTGAACAATGTATTAAATAATGAAACATGGGTAAATCCGGAAACCGAGAAACCCAATTATCTGCGTTTATTTGAGGAGCGACTTGAGAGACTTGCACCTTTACCATGACGCAGAATACTTAAGACTTAACCTTACCGGAGAGCTACCTGAAGACAAAACATACCCAATTTCTACCATAATTTGACATCGTTATCACTCATGTGCTAAAAGTGATAACATGGGATTTGATTTAACAGATAGACAAGTAAAATTACTGGAAGCCGTTATCAACGAGTACCTA
>Ga0066637_10001853_pt1 | contig 13861 bp, 15 predicted proteins | sample CryGeyCG2014_020_FD_62737 | JGI IMG/M metagenome (GOLD analysis project Ga0066637, IMG submission 62737) | Groundwater microbial communities from aquifer - Crystal Geyser CG08_land_8/20/14_0.20 | ecosystem: Environmental > Aquatic > Deep subsurface > Groundwater | place: USA: Utah: Grand County...
AAAAAGAAAAAGAACTACTACTAATTGAAACATGAAAACCGGACATTCTTGCTTTGCTAGAAACAGGACATTTTTGCCTTGCAATAACATGATAAAAGACGAAACTTGACAAAGCAACGCGATGTGTGATATATTGTTAGTCCAAATTGCGAGGTAATTATGTATGTAATTTTAGAAATAAAAGGGAGCCAGTTTAAGGTTGGCAAGGATACGGAGTTTGATACAAACAGGCTCGACGCGGCTGTAGGCAAAAGTATAAAAATAAAAGATATCTTACTTTTTTCCGACGGAAAAAGCGTAGAGATTGGGTCGCCTCATGTGAAAGGCGTAGAGGTCGTATGCGATGTGGTAAAACATTTCAGAGGCAAAAAGGTAATCGCTTACAAATATAAAAGAAGACACAACGAACGAAGGAAAAAGGGACATAGGCAGGACCTTACAAGGCTCAAAGTTAACGAAATAAAGCAGACAAAATAATATAATAGGCGTTACAGTTAGGAGCAACATATGGCACACAAAGGCTTAGGAAACGGGAGAGACAGTAATTCGCATCGGCTTGGAGTTAAAAAATATAGCGGCCAGGTAGTAAGAGCAGGAAATATCTTAATAAGGCAGAGAGGCACGAGTTTTAAGCCCGGCCTAGGAGTAGGCATGGGCAACGATTATACCCTATTCGCGCTAATTAACGGTATTGTTAAGTTTTCATCCCGGAAAGTTATCAGCATACTTCCCTCTTAATGTTTATCGACAGAGCCAAGATAGCTGTAAAAGCCGGCAACGGCGGAGATGGCTGTAACAGCTTTTACAGGGATAAGCGAACTAGATATGGCCCGCCGGATGGCGGCGATGGCGGCGATGGCGGAAACATCATATTTGAAGCCAATCAAAATCTTAGAACTTTATACGATTTTAAATACAACCGCCATTTTAAAGCCCAGAGAGGCGGGCACGGCTCATCCAATAATAAAAAAGGTAAAAGAGGCGAAAGCCTTTTAGTTAAAGTTCCTCCCGGCACTATAATAATAGACAATAAGACAGGCTTGATATTACGAGATTTAGCCGAACCTCTCCAGCAGGTAATATTATGCAAGGGCGGAAGGGGAGGTAAAGGTAATAGCCGGGGGCGGGAAGCCACTAAAGGCGAAGCCGGCGAAGAAAAAGAAGTTGTCTTAGAATTAAAAATAATCGCCGATGTGGGCATAATAGGTTATCCTAACGTAGGAAAATCTACGTTTATTTCAAAGGTATCAAGCGCGAAATCAAAGATCGCGCCTTATCCCTTTACTACTAAAAGCCCTATTTTGGGAGTTGTCAAACGCGACGAGGACCGCATGACATTGGCCGACATGCCAGGTATCATAGAGGGCGCCCATACGGGCCGGGGCCTCGGAGATCAGTTCTTAAGGCATATAGAGCGGACTAAGTTTTTAGTACATTTCATCGATATGGCGGCATTTGAAGGAAGGGATCCGGCCAGCGATTATGAAGTTTTGAATAACGAATTGAAATTGTATAGTAAAGATTTAATAAAAAAACCCCAAGTGTTAGTTGCGAACAAAATGGATATGCCAGGGACTAAAAATAATTTAAAAAAATTCAAAAAGGTTATTAAAAAGAAGATCTACCCGATCTCGGCCCTCACGGGCGAGGGTACGAAGCAGCTGCTTAATGAGTTGTTTAGAAAGATGAAAAAATATGGATAAGAGAAGAACAGGTATATTGGTCATAAAATTAGGGACAAGACTGCTTACGGCTTCAAAGACAAATAAACTGGATGAGTTTAGGATCAAGAATCTCGCGTCTCAAATGTCGGCGCTTGTAAAGAGGGGATACAAAACAGTGATCGTTTCATCCGGCGCCATCGGGGCCGGCATGGGTATTTTAGGATTGGCCTCGAGGCCGCATTCTTTACCGAAATTGCAGGCGTGCGCCGCTATCGGACAGGGCGAGCTGATGAAGATATACTCGGATATTTTCAAAAAAGAAAATTTAACCGTTGCGCAAATATTGCTAACGCAGGATGATTTTGATTCAAGAGAGCGCTATCTGAACGTTAAAAATACCCTGTTAGAACTCCTGGATTCGTCGGTAATCCCTATAATAAATGAGAATGACACGGTTTCGACCGATGAAATAAAATTCGGGGATAATGATAGGCTGTCAAGCCTCGTGGCCAGCCTTCTCGGCGCGGATAAACTTATAATACTTACTGACGTGGACAATCTATATAGATATGATTTAGGCGGCAGGAAGGAGCCTATATTTACAGTTAATAAAATAACTAAAGATATAGAAGCCCTGGCAAAAGATACCTCAAGCCATTTAAGCAGGGGCGGAATGATAACAAAACTCCAGGCGGCTAAAACCGTTACGGAAACAGGAATAGCCTGCCATCTTGTTAACGGAAATACTGAAAATATTTTACTAAAGATCGTCGACGGAAATGTGATAGGCACATTATTCGAGCCATGCGAAAGCTGCATAAAAGCGAAAAAGCGCTGGATAGTCTCTGTATCGAAAAAGAAGGGTTCAGTTGTTGTCGATAAAGGTGCCGAAGATGCGCTAATAAATAAAAATAAGAGCCTGCTTTCCTCAGGTATTATCGGCGTCAAGGGCCATTTCAACATAGGCGATTCCGTCGGAGTAAGCGATTGTGACGGAAATGAATTTGCACGGGGTTTGGTGAACTATAATTCGAAAGATATAGATAAGATCAAAGGCTTGCAGACAAGCCATATAGAGAAAGCCTTAGGATACAAATATTACGATGAAATAATTCATAAAGATAATCTGGTGATCCTATAAAAGAGGTTTTATCATGCTAAAGAAGCTTAATAAAGTAGATATCGTGACTATAGCCAAGGGTGCCAAAGAGGCCTCATACGCGCTTGGCCTTGTTGATACCGATCTCAAGGATGCAGCCCTTCGCGGCATGGCCAAGGATTTATTAAGGCATTCCGGCTCGATAGAGAAGGAAAACAAAAAGGATATAAAAGCGGCTAAGAAGAAAAATTATCCTTCCGCGCTCATTGACAGGCTTATTCTGAACGATAAAAGAATAAAGGGGATGGCCGATTCTTTAGATACAATATCAAACCTTAAAGATCCAGTCGGCAATATAATCGAAGTGATCAAAAGACCGAATGGCCTTGTTATAGGAAAGATGCGCGTCCCTATCGGCGTTATCGCGATCATCTATGAATCGAGACCGAATGTTACAAGCGATTGCGTGGGGTTATGCCTTAAATCCGGCAATAGCGTTATCCTTCGCGGAGGAAGTGAGGCTATAAATTCCAACATAGCGATTTTTGAAGTGTTGAATAAATCGGTAGAGAAATTTGGATTGCCCAAAAATTGTATAAGTATTATAAGGGATACAGCTCATAATCTTATTAGGCAGCTATTGCAGCAGGACAAGTTCATTGATTTGGTAATGCCAAGGGGCGGAGAGGCTTTGATAAAAGAGGTAGCGGCACATTCAAAGATCCCTGTGATAAAGCATTATAAAGGCGTATGCCATGTATACGTGGACGGAAATGCCGACCTTAACATGGCGCATAGCATAGCGCTTAACGCTAAAGTGCAGCGGCCTGGCGTTTGCAATGCCATGGAGACCCTTCTGGTCCACCGGGATGTTGCGGCGAGATTTTTACCGGTATTGATGAAAGATTATAGGGCTTATGGCGTCGAGATCAGAGGATGCGAGATGACAAAGCGCATAATTAAGGATGCCAAGCCTGCAAAGGAAGAGGATTGGTATGCAGAGTATTTGGACTTGATTCTATCCGTAAAGGTGGTTAATGATTTAGACGAGGCAATAGCGCATATAAGAAAATACGGTTCTCAGCATTCGGATTCTATAGTGACGGATAATAAGAATAATGCGCTCAAATTTTTAAGAGAAGTAGATTCTGCGGCGGTATATGTAAACGCCTCGACACGTTTTACTGATGGCGGCGAATTCGGCATGGGCGCGGAGATCGGCATATCGACCGATAAGATCCATGCTAGGGGGCCCATGGCGCTTAAAGAACTCACTACTTATAAGTACGTTATTTTCGGAAACGGCCAGATTAGGAAGTGATTTAAATGCGTATAGGTATCTTAGGCGGGACGTTTGACCCCATTCATATAGCGCATATGAGATTAGCCGAGGTGGCTAAAGAGAAACTAAGGCTGGATAAGATAATTTTTGTGCCGGCTTATATGCCGCCTCATAAAAATAGGAAAGATATAGCAGCCCCGGATTTAAGATATGAAATGGTCAAGCTTGCGATAGAAGGCAAGGACGGCTTTGAAGCTTCAGACATAGAAATAAACAAGAAAAACACATCGTATTCAGTCGAGACCTTAAGGGCATTAAAGGAAAAATTCGGGCCCGAGACGGAATTATTTTTTATTACTGGCTCGGATTCTCTTTCCGAGCTGCCTAACTGGAAGAATATCGGCGAAATATTTAAACTCGCGCACTTTGTGGTAGCAAATAGGCCCAAGTTCCCGCTAAAGAATGTTCCGCAGGGGGCAGAGGTATTAAAAATTCCCGATATGGATATATCGTCTTCTGATCTTAGGAATAGGATAAAAGAAGGTAAGCGCGTAGAAGATATGATCCCTCAAAAGGTAATTTCCTATATAAATGAAAAAAGTTTATACAGTTGAATTAGCTTGACAGTTTTTGTATCTTTTGCTATTTTAAATAGAATGGAATTATAAAGGAGGTGAAAAATATGGACGCATATTGCGTAAAATGTAAGGCAAAGAAAGAAATGAAGGATTCTAAAGAGGTTAAGATGAAAAACGGCCGTTCCGCACTGAAAGGGAAGTGTCCCGATTGCGGCACATCCATGTTTAGGATCCAGAAAAAGTCCTAATATATAAGTTCATAAAGGCATGCTCATACAAGCACAGAAGAAAGCTATCTTAATCGCCAAAGCAGCCAAATCTAAAAAAGCCGAAGATATAGTTATTCTTGATCTGAGGAAAATATCAAGCATTTGTGACTATTTTGTAGTATGTGACGCTACATCTAGCACACGAATATACGCTATTTCTGAAGCCATCAAGGAGGCGCTAGGAGAAGAGGGCATTAAGATCCGGCACATAGAAGGAACGCCCGAAAGTAAATGGGTACTATTAGATTGTGGGGATGTTATTGTCCATATGTTTGACAAGGAAACCCGCAATTTTTATAGTTTAGAGAGACTCTGGTCGGATGCACCTCTTGTAAAATTCGAAGAAAAAAGAAAATATGTCCGCAGTAAAAATAAACTTAAGACAAAGACACGAACAAGAACTAAGAAACATTCTTAAAAGGGACGCAAAGGAATTCGCCAGTCTTTATCAAATAGGCAAGTATATTACATCGACTTTCGATTTGAACGAAATATTGGATTTTATTACAAAGAAAGTCGCAGAGATTATGAAGGCCGATGTATGCACTGTCCGCCTCTTTGAAGGAAAGAATAGGCTAGTCTTAAGGTCTTCTTTCGGCTTGGATTTCAAACTATCTTCCGATTCAAAAAAAGATATCAAACTAGGCGAGGGTATTTTAGGAAAAGTCGTAAAGAGCGCAAAGCCCATTATAATAAGAGACCTGTCAAAAGAACCCAGCTTCAAAAAGAGCCCCCTGTATTCGCATAAAAAACTAAAATCTCTCATTGCCGTACCCTTAGTTGAAATGCATAATGTTATAGGCGCATTCAGCGTGTATAGCAAAAAAGAGAATTTCTACAGGAAGGAAGACAGGGGCATATTATCGCTTTTCGCTTCCCAGGCCACTATCGCTATAGAAAACGCCAAATTATTCGAGAAGACGCGCTCTAATTATATAAACACTATGCGGTTTTTTGCTAGTCTGATCGACGTTAAAGAAAAATATACTGGGGACCATTCGACCAGGGTTATGAAGAACGTGCTCAAATTGGCTGATCGCCTTGACCTTACCTACAGGCAAAAAGAGATTTTAAGGTATGCGAGCCTTCTTCACGATATAGGGAAAATAGCCATAGATTCCTCTATACTCACAAAACAAGGCCCGCTTACGGAAGAAGAATGGAAGCAGATGAAAACTCATCCGCTTGTCGGAGCGCATATAATAAAAAAAATAGGTTTTTTAGATGACCTTATACCGGTTATTATGCATCATCACGAGCGATATGACGGGGGAGGTTATCCGGACGGCACAATTAAAGCTAACCAGATTCCACTCGAAGCGAGAATATTATCTGTGGCGGATTCGTATGAAGCAATGACTTCGGATAGGCCTTACCGAAAAGCCCTTTCAGAAGATGAAGCGGTCCAAGAATTAAAGAAAAATGCCGGAACCCAGTTTGATCCTAACATCGTTGAGGTATTTTTAGAGATTTTAAAGAAACCCAAATAAATCCCTCCTTATGAATAAAAACCTCGGAGACATTATAAGAGATATTTTGGTTGCTTGCCAGGAATCGCTAAAAAGCGAATTTCCTGCCATAAAGGCTATTCCCGTAGAGTTGGAAATGCCAAAAGACAAAAATAACGGAGATCTTTCAACTAATCTCGCATTTAAACTAAGCAGGCAGTTAGGCGGAAATCCTCAAGAAATCGCAAAGATATTGATAGAAAACTTAAAATCGCTCGCGGAAGAGAAAGGCGTTTCGGAACTTTTGGATAATATAGAAATAAAGTCGGCAGGGTTTATAAATTTTTGGTTTAGCAAAAAATATTTATACGGCGTCTTGGAAGAAATAGAGAAAAACAAAGAGGATTACGGAAGGATCAATGTAGGCAAAGGCAAAAAAATACATATAGAATTCGTCAGCGCAAATCCTACCGGCCCGCTCACCATAGCGCACGGCAGGCAGGCAGCTGTCGGGGACAGCCTGGCCAATATACTTAAAGCTGTAAATTATAAGGTCCAAAAAGAGTATTATATCAATGACGAAGGCACCCAGATAGAGATCTTGGGCAGATCTATAATGGCGCGCTACATGGAAGCCTTAGGTATGAAAGGAGATTTTCCGGATAACGGCTATAAAGGCAGATATATATACGATATCGCGAAAGAAATTCAAGAAAAATACGGGGACAAGAATAAAGATGCGGATTTAAATTATTTCATCGAATTCGGCGTCAAAGTGATAATGAAGACCATAGAGGATGATCTCGAAGATTTTAACGTTAAATTCGATGTTTGGTATAGCCAGAAATCCCTCACCCAGAAAGACATGATAAAAAAGGTGCTTGAGACCTTAAAGAAAGACGGCTATCTTTACGATAAAGACGGTGCGCTTTGGTTTAGTTCGCAAAACTTGGGGGACGACAAAGACAGGGTTGTTATAAAAAGCAATGGGTCTTATACCTACCTGGCCCCTGACATCGCGTATCATGACGATAAATTTAAACGAGGGTTTGAGAAATTAATAAACATATGGGGCCCGGATCACCACGGCTATATACCGCGTCTTAAGGCCGCAGTAAAAGCCTTGGGGTATAATCCCGACGATGTTTCGATAGTGATCATACAACTGGCAACTTTGTACAGGGGTAACGAAGTTGTCCCTATGTCGACAAGGGAAGGCCAGTTTGTGACATTGAGAGAGGTGATCAACGAAGTCGGAAGGGACGCCGGCAGGTTCTTTTTTCTTATGCGAAAGACAGATTCGCACTTAGATTTTGATTTGGAACTCGCAAAAAAAACTTCCCTTGATAATCCTGTTTACTACATTCAATATGCGCACGCCAGGATCGCTAATATATTGGATTTCGCAAAAGATAAATACCCTAATTATAATACAACTGCCGATCCTGCGCTTTTGAACACGGAAGAGGAAATTGACATTTTGAAACACATAAGAAAACTTCCCTATGTTCTCGCCGCGGCTGCGGAATCTCTAGAACCCTATTTTGTGGTTTTATATGTACAAAATTTAGCCGCTCTTTTTCATAGGTTTTACACAAAACACAGGGTAGTTACGGACGATGAACCATTGAGCCGCGCGAGGCTCGAGCTTGCGTATGGCGTAAAAACGGTTCTGGCCCGGTGCCTTTCCCTCCTCGGAGTTTCCGCTCCTACAAATATGTAGAGATCGCGCAACGTTATTGCGCTCGTATATCTAAAAAACTATGTTTGAATCTATAAAGATCTATAAAAACCAAAGTCTGATACTTGAAGAACTCTTTGGCGAGCTCTTGGATTACGGTTATAGGCGCGTGGCGAAGGTGGAAGAAGAGGGTGATTTTGCCGTAAAGGGAGACGTGATAGAAATATTTCCCCTTACTTTTATCGAGCCGGCCAGGCTAGAGCTTTACAATAATGTCGTGGAGCGGATAAAAAGCTATGAGCTTTTAACCGGTAAAAGTTTTGATGAACATAATGTTTTGTTAATACTGCCCATAAAAGGTATCAGGCCGAGAAAGATAAAGAAGAAGCCTCTTGAAATATTGGGAGAGGTCCCCATAGAAACCTTCGTCGATATAGAGCCCGGCGACTATGTTGTTCACGTTGACCACGGTATCGGGATCTACAGAGGCATAAAGAAGTTAAAAAGAGAAAAACGGTTCGAGGACCATTTTGTAATAGAATATGACAATGACGAAAAGCTTTATGTGCCGTCGGAAGACCTGCATCTCATCCAGAAATACGTCGTTTTTGAAAAACGACATCCGCGCTTATACAAATTAGGCGGTAAAAAGTGGCAGAGTACAAAAGAAAAAGTAAAAAAGGGAATAGGCAATTTCGCAGTGGATTTGCTTGAGGTAGAGGCCAAAAGAAAATTTCGCCATGGATTTACGTTTTCTAAGGATTCCGACTGGCAGAAAGAACTTGAAGAAGCATTCCCTTACGATGATACCCTCGATCAGTTGAAATCTACTCAGGATGTAAAAAGGGATATGGAATCCCCCAAGCCTATGGATAGGCTTTTATGCGGGGATGTAGGTTACGGCAAAACTGAAATAGCATTGCGAGCTGCGTTCAAGGCCGCGATGGATAACAGGCAAGCCGCCATCCTCGTTCCTACCACAATCCTGGCCGAACAACACTTCACGACATTTTCTGAAAGGTTGAAAAAATATCCCGTCAGGGTAGAGATGTTATCAAGATTTAAAACAGAGAAAGAGCAAGACGAGGTGATAAAAGGATTAAGGAATGGTTCTGTAGATATAATTATAGGTACCCATAGGCTCTTGTCTAGAGATGTGGAATTTAAAAATTTAGGCTTAGTCATAATCGATGAAGAGCAAAGATTTGGCGTCGAAGCCAAGGAGAAATTAAAACATTTGCGTACGCTAGTCGATATATTGACCCTTACGGCAACCCCGATCCCGAGGACTTTGTATATGTCCCTTATGGGAGTTAAGGATATTTCTGTCATCAATACACCTCCGCAGGACAGGCTGCCTATAGAAACACATGTCATAGAATACGACGATGATATCATAAAAGACGCGGTCCGGTACGAACTAAAAAGAAAAGGCCAGGTCTATTTTGTTAATAATAGGGTCAAGGGCATCGAGAAGATAGCCGAAAAATTAAAGGCCTTGGTAAAAGAAGCAAGGATAGAGGTCGCGCACGGCCAGATGAAAGAAAAAGAACTTGAGAGAATAATGCTGAATTTTATAAAAGGCGAGATAGACTGCCTGGTATGCACGACAATAGTGCAATCCGGTATAGATATACCCAATGCGAACACGATTATCATAAATAGGGCGGATAGGTTCGGATTGGCTGATCTGTATCAATTACGCGGCAGGGTAGGCCGCTATAAGAATAAGGCCTTCGCTTATTTTATTGTTCCGAAAAAAGTAGCTCTCACTTCTGATGCCCAAAGGAGACTTGATACGGTGAAAAAGATAAAGGAGCTTGGCGCTGGATTCAAGATAGCTATGGAGGATTTGCAGATAAGGGGCGCCGGCAACATATTGGGCAAGGAACAGCATGGATATATAACAGCTGTAGGTTTCGATTTTTATTGTAGATTACTTAAATCCGCTGTTGGAAGCTTCGGGCACGGCAGAAAAACCTTGTAAGGAAATGTTTTGTATGCTATATTAATAAAAAATAGGGAGTAATATGAACAAACCCAGGCATGTGTATTATTTATTTGCGGCGTTTATTTTGTCCATAAGTATGGCTCTGCTTTTCGTTAACGGGTGCAGCAGTAAAAAGGATAAGGTCCTGGCTAAAGTCGACGAAGAGATCATAACAGTTCCTGATTTCAATAACAGAATTTCTAAGCTGCCCAATCAGTATCAGGATATGGTAAAAAAGGAAAAGGCCCGCTTTTTAGACGATTTGATCATGGAGACTATTTTCTACAACGAAGCTATCCGAAGAGGCATCGATAAACAAAAAGACACAAAAGAAGTTTTGAAAGAGGCCAAGAAAAAAATATTAACTGCTAAGCTCATAGAGGACGAAATCGAAAAAAAGATAAAAGTGGATGAGGCCGAAGTGAAAGATTATTACCAGAATCACAAAGACGGATTTATGATTCCTACGAAGTATAGGGCCTCCCATATTTTAGTAAAAACAGAAGAAAAGGCCGCAGAAATTTTGGCCTCATTGTCTAACGGCTCCGATTTCGCGAAGCTAGCCGAATCGGAATCTATAGATATTACAAATAGGCGCGGCGGAGACGTAGGATATTTTACGGAAGGCCAGCTTATACCCGAGTTCGAAAAGGCGTGCACGAAGCTGGAGGTCGGCCAGGTAAGCCCCATTGTAAAAACACCTTTCGGCTATCACATCATAAAACTAACGGATAAAAAAGAAGCCCGCGTAAAAGACTTCGAAGAAGTTAAGGGAAAAATAAAAGAAGAAATAAAAGGATTAAAAAGAAAAGAACGGTTTAATAAATTGGTAAAAGATTTAAAGAAAAAGGCGTACATAAAAATAAACCTCGAACTGATCAAAGATGAATAAAAGGATCGCATTCACTTTACTTACAGCTGTCTTGGCGTTTTTTATGCCGCTCGGCGTTTCCCGCGCCGCCGTAATGGACAAGGTGCTTGCGATTGTAAATGATGAGCCTATAACGCAATCGGAGCTAGATCGCGTTTTACTTCCCGTATACAAACAATATAGGACGCAATATAGCCAGCAGGAGTTGGTTCTGAAGCTTGACGAGATCAGAAAAAATATCTTAAATCAGATGATAAGCGATAAGCTGATCTTATCAGAGGCAAAGAAGAAAAAAATAGAAGTGAAACCCGAAGAAATTGAAGGGAAGTTAAAGGATGCTAAAAAGAAATTTCCTTCGGAAGACGCGTTTCAGCAGACCCTTGTGGCGCAAGGGTACAATGTGACACAGCTTCAGCAAAGGTTTAAGGAAGACTTAATGAAGGATAAATTTATAGACTCCGAAATCAGAAAAAAAATCTTGATCACGCCAGGAGATATAAATAACTATTATAACGCAAATATAGATAAGTTTAAAGTAGAGCCTCGTGCCAGGATACTAGGTATTCTAATCAAAGTTAAAGAAGGCGAGACGAAAGAGGATGCCCGCAACCGCGCTAAAAGCATTTTAGAGAAAATAAAAAACGGAGAGAATTTTTCAGAATTGGCTACGCAATATTCCGAAGGCCCGGGCGGGAAAGAAGGCGGTGAGATGGGTTATGTAGCCAAGGGGCAATTAAGGAAAGAACTCGACGATGCGATATTCTCGCTTAAGACCGAAGAGGTCTCCGATGTTATAGAGAGCGGAGTCGGCTATCACATATTTAAAGTTTTAGACAAAAAAGACGAGGTAGTCATACGTATAGACGAAGTCTATAATGAGATAAGAGATGTGATATATTCTGAAAAGGCAAAGGCGAGGTTTGCTCAAGTTTTAGAGGAGCTCAGGAAAAATGCCTACATCTCTATCAAATAACCCAAAGATGGTACTTACTATGGGCGACCCGTCAGGAATCGGCCCGGAGATAACTCTTAAATCTTTAGGAAGCCCATCGGTTCGAAGGCTTGCTAATTTTTTTATTATCGGCGATTATTTTGTTCTGAAAAAGACAAGGGATCTTTTAGGGATAAAAATACCTTTGAAAATCGTCGATGATATCGAAAAAGCCGAACCTCAAACCGCCAATATATATGACCTTAAAAATGTATCCCAGAAAAGATTCAAGTTCGGTAAATTAAGCTCAGAAAACGGTCGCGCAAGTATCGAATATTTAAATGAGGCGCTTTCGTTCATAGGCAGAAATAAAGGCGTGGCTTTAGTGACAGCGCCGATAAATAAAGAAGCAATAAATAATGCGGGTTTTCATTATGGCGGTCATACCGAATTTCTAGCCAAATCAACAAAATCCTCTAATATTGCAATGATGCTTATCGGCGGACCTTTGCGCGTTGCCCTCGTTACTAGGCACATTCCACTAAAAGATATACCAAAAAGCATAACCGAAAAAAAGTTAATAGACGCCATCGGCCTTACCCGGGGTTTTATCGCAAAATTTCTTGACAAAAAATATCCGAAAATAGCAGTAGCCGGCCTTAATCCGCATGGCGGCGAAGGAGGGGTGATGGGCGATGAGGAGGAGAAAATAATCAAGCCGGCTGTCGTGAAGGCTAAAAGGCTGTACAGAAATATATGCGGCCCTTTTCCGGCAGATTCGGTTTTTTATGATGCGTACAGGGGGAAGATCGACGGGGTAGTGTGCATGTATCACGACCAGGGCCTTATACCGCTTAAGATGATAGCCAGAGATACAGGCGTGAATATTACGCTGGGCCTGCCCTTTATCCGCACGTCGCCCGACCATGGTACGGCATTTGATATAGCCGGCAAAGGCGTCGCGAACCCTTCGTCGATGATCGAGGCTATAAAAGTAGCCGCTAAATTGCTTAATGTAAAATGTTAGGTGAAAAAGAGATAAAAGCTTTATTGAGAGAGCACGGCATCAGGCCCAACAAGCTGTTGGGCCAAAATTTTTTAGTAGACAAGAACATGCATCATAAAATATTGAAAAGCTGCGAACTTGCAAAAGACGATGTTGTGCTTGAAGTAGGAGCGGGTTTGGGCGCCCTTACTTTTGATATTGCCCAAAATGTTAAAAAGGTATTTGCCGTAGAGAAGGATAGGGTGCTCTCGAAAATTTTAAAAGAGCGCGCTGGAGATTATAGCAATTTGAAAATAATCCCATGCGACATGCTGAAAGTCGGCATGAAAGAGATTTTCGAAAATAGAAAAATAAAAGTCATAGGTAATCTGCCGTATTATATCACAAGCCCTTTAATGTCTTATATGATCGAAAATAGAGAATCTTTCGATTCTATTTTTATAACCGTGCAAAAAGAAGTTGCGATGCGTTTTGTGGCAGATTGCGGTTCCAAGGATTATAGCCCCATAAGCCTGTATGTTCAATTTTACACCCAACCGTGCGTCATTTTTTCTATTTCAAAAGGCGTATTTTATCCTAAGCCCGACGTGGACTCATGTTTCGTCAAATTGGATATCTTGGAAAGCCCGCCGGTTGATGTTAAGAGTAAAGAACTCTTTTTTAAAATAGTACGGACAGCCTTTTCGCAGAGGCGGAAAACCATACTTAATTCCCTCGGTTCAAAAAGCGCTCTTCATATTGAGAAGCAGCATCTTCAGGAACTCCTCGAAAGTATAGATATAGATCCTATGTCCCGCGCCGAGGGCCTTTCACTAGAAGACTTCGCTGCCATCGCCAATTCGATGTAAATAATTAATGATAACAATAGGGGTTCGCGGCTTTAAGTAAATTTTTCCCGTGGTTTTGAACTTACTCCTCGCGCCTATAGCACTATTCATTCAGCACACCCCTCCCGGCGCTCGTCGTAAGTCCTAAAACCACATTTGGGAAAAATTATTCCCGCCTAAACCTGACTTTAAGCATACATGTGCGGGATCCCGCA
>Ga0066637_10001856_pt1 | contig 13848 bp, 14 predicted proteins | sample CryGeyCG2014_020_FD_62737 | JGI IMG/M metagenome (GOLD analysis project Ga0066637, IMG submission 62737) | Groundwater microbial communities from aquifer - Crystal Geyser CG08_land_8/20/14_0.20 | ecosystem: Environmental > Aquatic > Deep subsurface > Groundwater | place: USA: Utah: Grand County...
AGAGGAAATTAAATTTTCCCAGTCGGCGCTTCGCGCCGACGCCCCGCCTGCCTGCTGGCAGGCGGGGCTATTTTCGGCCGCCAGATTTTCCCAATTTTCCCTATAAAATAGGGAAAATTTTATATATTCTTTAGAATAAATTATCTTTTCAATGAATTTTTTGGTCCAAAGATTTTTCTCAATTCCTTTCTTTTTTGCAAGACCGGAAAGGAAAAATTTTAGAGTGTTTGAAATACTTTCAGCTGAAAATTTAGAGCATGAGTTCGTTGGTTCGTATCCAGGCCGGCGGGGGATTGCTGAATTTTTTAATTCGGGATTCGAACTATGGTTTATCCTGAAAACAAGGTTTTCAAAGTAGTTTTTATCAAGAGAAATCCGCTCTAAATTTTCCAAAGTATAATTTTCCAATCTTTCGGCGGATACTTGTTTCACCGAGCAAGTTTGCCAATCTTGCCATAGGGTAGAAGTACAGCGATAGTAATAATACCTTTTTAGTTTCTTACCATCTCTTTTATTCGTAAAACAAGATGTCATCTTTGAACCGCACTCCTCGCAATTTACCAATCCGCCGAAAAGAAAATTTTTGTACACTCTAAAATTTTTTAGTTTTTCCTTATGAATTTTTTGGGCAAGAGCAAAAATTTCTTCTGAAATTATAGATTCGTGAATTCCATTATAGATTTCTCCGCGATGTTTAACTTTTCCGATATAAACGACATTTCTCAACATATGGGCGATGTTAGTTTTTGAGAAATTTTTGCCAAGCCGGTTTTTAATTCCTTCCTCTTTCAACATTTTGTAAGTTTCTGCCAAAGAGCCAGTTTCAACATAGGTTTCAAAAATTGATTTTATTACTTCTATTTCTTTAGGGTGGGGGATAAGTTTTTTGCTTTGTCTCATATATCCATAAGGAGTTATCCCACCATTCGCTAATCCTTTTTTAGCCCGCTCCAGCATTTTATCCTTTGTTCTTTCGGAAGATAACTCTCTTTCAAATTGAGCAAAAGTCAACATTATATTCCGCAATAATCTTCCTGCCGGTGTTGAGGTATCAAATCTTTCAGTAATGGAAATAAAATCAATTTTTGATTGCTCAAAAAATTCAATCAATTGGTAAAAATCTTTCGGCGAACGGGTAAGCCGATCAATTTTATACACAAAAACAATATCAATTTTTTCTTTTTTCAAATCAGAAAGAAGCTCTTGCAAAGCAGGCCGTTCCATGGTTGCCCCTGAAAATCCGGCGTCGTTGTAAACCTTGAAAACTTGCCAATTATTTTGGCTCGCGATAAACGATCGGATTTTCTGCTCTTGCGCCTCGCAAGATGAAAACTCTTTTTCCGCTTGGTTATCGGTTGAGACGCGAGTATATATTGCGCATTGTTTGGTCTGTGTTTTGTTCATATTTTTGTCTGTTAATTTTAATTATCAAAAAGCGGCAATCCTGCGGACACGGCATCTTTCGACACCAAAAGCAGAAATTGCCGCTCTTTATTGTCGAAAATAAAATGCCGTGTCCATTTCTATTATATCATATTTTCAAAAATATGTGTCAAATTTTCGGCTGTTAACAACCGAGAATTTTGGGAAAATCTGGCGGTCGAAAATAGCCCCGCCCCGCAGTTGCGGGGCGGGGCGGAACAACCGTTCTCAAAAAACGAAAATCCGACTTTTTCGGAAAATTGGAAGCTCGTATCGTATTCTTTGGCTCCCGATAAAACACAGCAACAAACTTTTGAAATCATTTTGCCGAATTTAATCCACAAATCCAAGAAACGAAACCTGACCTGACGATTAGCCCGCCGCCTGCGGCGGCGGGCAAAAATCCGCAGTCCTGCTTCGTAGGACAGCAGGCGGGCAAAAATTCCCTGGGGACTCGTACTCCTAAAACCCCTTTCCTTTTTGCCGCCTGTTTTGGGGCGAGCCGAGGAAAATTTTTAAGGTGTTGTCCTTGCCCTGCTTCTCCCGTGCGCGGGCAACAGAAATCATTACTCACTATCTATATTCCGATTTGGCATATTCTTTTATGGAATATATCATTAGATAAGAACTACTGTCAAGTTATGAGCAGGATAATTTATTCAAAAGAGCATAAATATATTGTTGAAAAATTAAAAAAAGCCCGGAAACAGACTGGTTTTGATCAGAAAAAGGTTGCCAAATTATTGGGCAAAACCCAATCCTACGTTTCTAAAGTAGAATCGGGCCAGCGCCGGTTGGATGTCGTTCAGTTGAAAGAATTTGCCAAGATTTATAGAAAAAGTCCTGGTTATTTTATCAAATAATATGATTATTTACGATCAACAACTAGGGGCGGCTTTAAAAAGTTGTAAATGTGAATACATTGTTTGGTATACAGGATCTAAAGATCAGGCAGATTATATTATTGAGTATTCTACAAAATTAAAAAATCATGCCATATCCCTTCCATTACCCGATAGTGCAATAAAGGGGAAAAGTAAAATTTTATCAGATGATTTTTTAAAATATTTCTTTCTAGATTTTCCAGATATTATAATTTCAAAAAGATTAGAATTGGACAAATTACCGATTATAGGTATTGAGATTTTAGAACAGAAACCTGTGGGTTGGAATCATACCCAAAGATTTCCAAGGGCTGCTGCATCCGCGATATTGGGCATCCCTTTTGCATATCTTATGCCGCAGAAAAGATATATGTTTGATGAATACAAAGGCAAGGGAGAGACTAATAATATTTATAACATTGGAGGAAAACCAATTAAAGAGAATTTAAGACAAGAATTCCAATTGCTTTTTTCCCTTTATAAATTAAGCGACATTCATCAAATTCCCTGCCTTCCTTTTTTCTGGCCGATAGATGATAAATATAAGTTTTTAAGCGAAGGTTTAGTCTATAATGATAGTTCACAATTAAGATGGAGACAATTACCACCGGGTCAAGTTTCTCAAGGTGGTGAAAAATTTAGAGAAATCGATAACTTCTTTAAATTTATAGATCTAGTAATAAGTTATTACGAAAACCGTAAGTCAGTTAGCAGTTTAATGCAGGCAAGATTAATTAAGGAATCTCTAGATAAAATAAATCCAAAAAAGACGAGGCTCTATAGTGAAAAACACATAAAATTAAAGAACCCGGATGGTGGCAATATCAAGATTGCATACAGATTAGAAACCTCTAAATTTATTAAAAAAATTAAGAAATTCCCTGAGCTAAGAGGTAATTATTTAGATAAATTGATAGAATCTCCTAATTTCAAAAAATTTTTATCGCGACCATTCTCAGTAATAATAGAAATCGACTCCGACCCAAATAAAGGTAATCGAGGGTTTTCCGACCCCTATTCAGGAGTGATTGCTTCTTTTGACTATCGATATTGTAGGGAAAAAACAAAAGGCAAGAATGTAGCCAATCGAGATTATAATCTTGTATTTATGCCACTTCATAAAAATTCAACACAATTTTTTGAGAAGATTCTTAACATTCAACTCAAGGAAAATAATAAAAAAGCCATTTCCAAGGTGAAATGGTCTGAGAGACTACAGAGTCACGATACAATTGATATTACAAAACAACTTTTCGAAATACCATCTCCCGCGTTAAAGAAAGAATTAAAGAATTTCTTTTATTTTTCTGATTTAATTATTACTCCAAAGAGTTTATTTTTCGGTAAGTCTCTTGTCTAGTAAGATATTGCGCGCAGGTGCCTTTTTGCCAAATGTTATTTTTGGCATTTTCCGAGTAGGAAACTGGATCGCAATTATATCATCTGGTAAAACTCTTTCGTAATCATCGTTCTCAGCAAAGGCGATAATTTTTTGTAATTTAGTTTGCCAATTAGTTAACCACTTTTTCGAATCGATATGTTTTTGCAATCTGAATGCTATCCATTGAGCATGAACATCTGATAATTTAAATAATTTCTGAATGTCATTATTTGTTTGCTGAAAGGTGGGCTTACTTTCAGCAACTATAACAATAAAGTCGTTAATGTGATTACTAAATTTAATTGCGACGATATCTGGCATATAACCGCCTTTACTTCTTCGTCCATCGAGTATAGAAAAACTTGTGTGTCCGCCGGGCGGATGACAACCCACAACCTGCCAAGAATTTTTATCTAAGAACTCCGCTAAAGCAAGTGTTACGTTTCTTTCTTTGTCTACATCAAATTTTGAAATTTGATTTTTCATGATTTATCTGATTAAAGCAAGATCTTTTTCGTTGGTTATTTTCAATATTTTATTATCTTGGCTAAATAAATTACCGTTAGCAACTTTTAGTCTATCCGCCATTATTTGGAAAAAAGATTTATCATTTTCAATATTAATGCTTCTTCTTTTTAGTTCTTCGGCGGCTTCTGCCAGAGTTCCGCTTCCTGCAAAACAATCTAAAATAATATCATTCTTATTGCTAAATAATTTAATAAGATGAGAAATCAATCTTTTAGGTTTTTGGGTAGGATGTTCGGTTCTTTCATTCCCCATACATATAGGCGTTTCTATAAAATTGTGCATTTCTTTTTGCGTTGTGAAGTTAAAAGTGTAGGATATTTTTTTGCCATCAAATCCTTTTGTCGCCCATAAAATTGCCTCACAGGAAGAAAGAAACCCAGTTTTTCTTATTTGTGGAGCCGGGTTTGTTTTGTGCCAGATTATTGTCCCATGATGTTTAAATCCCTCTTCTTCATATATGCGGCGGATATCGCTAACATACTCTAATTTAGAAAAAGTTAACAAATTTCCAGATTCTTTAAGAATTGGTTTAACTGATTTTACCCAGTTTTTTGTAAATTCTAAATATCCATTATCAGAAAAATAATCCCATTTACCAAAATCCGAAGACCTGGCTTTTCTTCCTTTTAATTCCTTTGTATTTTTATTAGCTGTATTATAAGGAGGATCTACTATTACCGCATCAACGGTAATTTTTAATTTTGGCAAGACCTCGAACGAATCTCCTAATATTAAATAATGGGCATACATAGGTTTACATTTTTTAATCTTTCTAATGATTTTTCATAATAGTTCTTATCAATTTCTGATCCTAAAAAATGCCTATTTAATTTTTGAGCTACTAACGCAGTAGTGGCTGAACCCATGAAAGGATCAAAGACAATCTCTTTTGAATTTGAGGTAGCAATGATGATTCTTTCTAAAAGCCATTCTGGTTTTTGCGTTGGATGTATTTTTTTCCCGCCAGTGGTTTTTCCTTTAGTCCATATCGATCGCATTTGTGTTCCTCCGTTAATATTTTTCATTTTCTCGTAATTAAATGTATGTTTTTTGCCCTTTCTAGCCCAAATAAAGTTTTCATGATCAGCAACAAACCTTGTGCAGGAAAGATTTGGCGTAGCATCTGATTTGTGCCATAAGGCCTCATTTAGTATTTCAAATCCGATTTTCTGCATTATATAACCAGTTGTGTAAATATTATGATAGGTTCCTGCGACCCAAATACTGCCATTTTCTTTTAATATTCTAAAAGATTCTTGGAGCCATTTTTTGGTAAATATTTCGTAGTCGTCACTATTAAGTATATCCCATTTCCCCTTGTTTGTGCTAAGGTCGGCGCCGCCCGATTTAACGAACTTAATTTTGAAATTACTTTTACTTAGATTATAGGGAGGATCAGCAAAAATCAAATCAATAGAATTATCTTTTATTTTTTTCATTAAATCTAAACAATCCATGTTATAAATCTTGTCTAAAGTAAATCCATCTTCTAAAAATATACCATTTGTTTTTTTGTGTTTTAAAACCGTCTTTTCCTGCAATTCTATATTACTTTTTAATCTACCTTTCAATTCTTCGAAATTTCGGATTATACTGATAATTTTTCCTTGGATAGTTAACTCTTTTGTAAAAATCGGTTTTATATTTGGGTTTGCCGGCTGCAATCTAAATCCATCCTTTTCTTTATAGATTTTCTTTAAAGTTACCTCGTTACCATTTATTAAAGCCACTGCCACTTCTCCATTTTCTACAGCGGGCTGTTTACGGATTATTACTTTATCGCCGTCATAAATACCCTCATCAATCATACTATTACCACTGACTCGTAGAGCATAATGTTCGCCAGACTTAGATAATTGAGATTTCGGAACTTTAATAGTTTCTTTATCTTCTAAAGCTTCAATAGGTTCACCAGCAGCAATTGTACCGAGCAGGGGAATGTTGACTAGGATTGATGGTTTTTTGTTTTTTGCAATTTCTATTGCACGAGTTTGGTTATTCAAAACTCCCTTTTCTTTCAGAGCTTCTATGTGTTGGTGTACAGTGGATTTTACTAATCCAAAACGCTTTCCTATTTCTTTTTGAGTAGGAGAATAACCCTTTTTCTTTATATATTTCTTTATATATTCGAAGATTTGTTTTTGCTTTTGGGTTAACATGTTGACACTATTTTAAGCTGGATGGTATTATTATATTATACCGAACTTTTACCGAACCAGCAAAGGTGTCAACTGTGGATAACTCAAAGGTCGAAAATTAACTAAAATAATCTAAAATAACCTTAAATGTATGGGTATAACAAAACACGATAAAATAGCAAAAGAAATTGCTGATAAAAAAGGAACTGTTTATCATTTTGATAAGGGTGTGGATGTAAAAACGCCAACACAGGCTATTGAAGTTGAAGTTGACCCAGGAAAATTTAAAGAGGGCGCTAGACAGCTTAGGGGGACAACTAAAGCGAGATATCTTGCGGTACCAAATAAATTAGTAAAAGAAGCAATCGAATATACAGAAGGCATGGGTATTGGCGTTATGAACGAACATGGTAAAATTAAAAAACGAGGCAGTTAGCTTGAAGGATTGATTTAAAAATAAAATTCATGCCAAGAAATATTGTTGGTAAACTTATTAATTTTCGTGGTCTTGTTTATGCACCAGTGAATGAACAGGGGGTTGTGTTTCTGTTCGGAAAAATAGCCCATGATTTGGGTATGTATATTGAATTAATTCGCCCGGGTTATCCGGACTGCATTGCTAAAAGATACATCGGACAAGATCGATGGGAGGATGTTAGGATTGAATTTGAATTTAAAAGTAGTCATTTCAATCATGATCCCAAGGGTGTTGATATGATTGTTTGCTGGGAACACGATTGGAAGGATTGTCCTTCTACTGTCGAAGTTATTGAACTTAAAGAAATAATCCAAGGATTAGAAAACGTACCAATTGAAGCCCCAGACAGACCATCTGCAACGAATGAACATACATTGAAATATCATTACAATAAAGGAAATAAGGAGGCCGTTGCCTTGTTTGAAAAATTAGATAAAAAAATAATTAGTATAGATGGCAACATCTATAAAAAACCAGCAAAATATAGAATTTATTACTATTCTCCAAAAAGAATATTCGCCGGAATAAAGATTATCAAGCAAGGCCTTAATATACATTTCTTTACAGATGGCAAAAGAATGAAGGGGGTGGAATCTTTCAAGGAAGAATACGGCTTTAAGTGGGGGAGAATGTATATAAATTCGAGTAGAGATTTGAGTTTGGCCTCCCGAAATTTAAAAAAGAGCTTTGAATTAATAAATAAATGTATTAAAGAAAATAGAAGAACTGGCTGGTATGCAGAAATTGATTAATTCTTGATTTTGCTCAAAGTTAAAATAAAAAGTCGGAAAATTAATCAAGAGATAAGAACCATAAAAACAAGATTAATATTATTTAAAAAATGACAGCAGCGGAACTTCAAGAGCAAATAGATGAGCTACTGAAACAAATTAAATTTTTACAGGAACAACTGATTACGTTAGAGGCTCCCCAAGGTCTTAAGATAATAGCTGAACGGTCTAAGAATATTGAACTATGCATTGTTCCTGATTCTTCTTGGCTGGTCGCTATATTAGACGAAAAAGATACTCATCACATTCCAGCGAATTCGTCTCTTGGCGCTATGCTTCCGTATAACCCAATTTTTTATATACCAGCACTAGTTTATCTTGAAACGATTTCCAGATTGATAAGGGTGAATAAGATTTCCGTTAAAAAATGCGAACAAAAAATTAAAAAGTTTCTTTCAAAAGTCAATTATAAATACAGTCGAACTTTAGAAGTCCCCGAAATATTAGAAAAATACAAAAAGTTTTCCCGGGTTAAACTTTCTAAATTGCATCCAATTGACTTTTATGTTGTAGCCGAAGGAGTATTTTTAACTGCAAAAATATTAACTTGCGATGTAAAAATGTATCACTATGCTAGTAAATATTACAATAGTATTTATTTTATGACCGATAGGGTAAAACAAAAGAATAGCGATTTAGCAAATTTGATTAGAGATATACAAACGGAAAATCGGTAATATATTAATATATTAGAAAATAACCTATTTTTTTCCGCGCTTCGCGCGGAATTTCCTCGGCTCGCCCCAAAACAGGCGGCAAAAAGGAAAGGGGTTTTAGGAGTACGAGTCCCCAGGGAATTTTTGCCCGCCTGCTGTCCTATGAAACAGGACTGCGGATTTTTGCCCGCCGCCTGCGGCGGCGGGCAGTCAAAAGTCGGTGTCGGGATTTTCGCGGAAATACGTTCGGATTTTATCTAAGACACAGAGCCACGATTTTTCGCCCGAGAGTTTTTCTCTCGGTTTTTAATTGTGGATAACTAGCTCTTGACAACAGCTTATTATGAATATATATTCATAATAGATAGTGCTTTAAAAGGGTCGAGCTATCTAACTAATAAAATAATTAATTCTGAGCAAAAACTACTATGCCAAGATTTGATAGAACAGGTCCTTTGGGCTTAGGTCCCAGAACAGGTTGGGGATTAGGTCCTTGCGGTTTGGGATTAGGTTGGAGAAGAGGTTGGGGTAGAGGATTTGGTAGATTTTGGGGCGGACCATGGTTTTATCCTGAGAAGATAAGCAAAAAAGAAGAAATTGATATTTTAGAAGAGGAAACAGAAGCTTTACAAGAAGAGTTAAAAGAAATCAACAAAAGGATTAGTGAACTTAAAGGATCAAAATAAAAAGAGGAAGCCCTGCTTCTGGAATATAGACTAGGAGCAGGGCGTTCCCCCGATTTTCATTATATAATAAAAACAGAAACTATGGTAAGACCAATAAAACCAAGAAGAGTATTGTTTGAGCCAGATGTGGTTTATTTCAAACCAAGAGCCGTACCTCTTTCTATGTTAGAAGAGGTTGATTTAAGTATAGACGAGCTAGAGGCGTTGCGACTTTGCGATTACAAGAATTTAGAACAAATAGAGGCGGCCAAAAAAATGAAAATTTCTCAAAGCACTCTTCAAAGAATTTTAACTTCAGCCCGTAAAAAAGTGGCAGAAGCTTTAATAGATGGCAAAGCAATTAAAATAACAAAGAAAAGGTCGGGAAAATTAGAAAATAATTAAAAAATAAAATGGTAAAGAAAACAAAAAAGAAACCCTGTCCTGGTTCAAAAATTAGGTCAAAAGGCAGAGGAAGAGGATTGGGTAGAGGAAAAGGAAAAGGCCCGATTTCCCCAAGGCCAAGCTGGAAGTAAAAGGATTCTAATCTCTTCCAGCCAAAATAGGTATCTCAAAATATTCCTTTGTACTCATAAAATAGGTTCTAACAGCGTTCAGGCCCCGGAGCCAGATAGGAATCTTTGAGAATTTTTCCTTATTTTGCGCCTCGCGCCTTCGGCGCTCGGCGCTCAAACTACCCAAATTTCCGAGTATTTTCCACGCTCCGCGGGGAAAATATTTTATATTTTGGTTAGACAAAACAAGGTTCGAGCCGACTTTTTGGAGAAATTCGCGCTTTTCTTGAAGATTACCTCGTCGAGCTACAATTTTAGCTTCATTTGAGGTTAAAATGAAGTTTTTGGCGCGTTCGAGCCACCTATTCCCGTTTTGTTGAAAATCGCGCAATTTTTCTGAAATCTCAATCTTTTTAGCCAGTCCGATTTTAGTTAGTTGGCTAAAATGGCGGAAGAGGTACTAATTACAATTTCCAATTTCTGCTTAATTCCCAATGCCATGGTGTTGTGAGTTAAGCAAGGTATGCGGCGGGATTAGAAGTTTGTTTTAGGCAAGGACATTTAGGACATTTTAGCATATGACTTTAATATTGGAATATTGAGAAAAAGTCCTCAATTTTTCTAAAGGAGTGAGACCATCCAACCCTAAACTGGACTGACCCCCGAGATTTGGACAGTTGGCTAAGATAAGATTTGGGTGGTAAGGCGGGGTCATATGGAGAACAAAAAACCACGAAGAAAACTTACCAGCCAGTTTAAATCTCAAGTAGTCCTGGAATATCAGTATATCAGACAAGGGTAATCCCTACCAGAACAACAAATACCTGAAGCTTTTTCAAAACCTTAAAATACAACGAAGTTTATCTGAACGAATACGATGATTTTGAAGAAGCTTACAACAACATCGAAAAGTTTATCGAAGTTGTCTACCAGAAAAAGAGGCTTCACTCCTATTGTTTTAGTTTTCCTGAATTTCTGTTGAAAAACGGGGGTCACTCTCATTTTGCCTTATTTCTGGCTTTTTTTCAATGTTCTTTTAGAATTCGTTAAGTTATGCTATTCTTTAAATATAACAATTGAATATATCGCCTAAACCTTATTTCTAAGGCACGGCACAAAAACTGTTCAGGTTATTAAGCTCGTCGTCAGAGCACCTGAACAGTCATATCCCGAAAGGGGTATGGGTAGCTGAAAGGCTATCGCTGGCGGCGAGCTTTGTGTTTTCCGCTATCGCTTATTAGAAATTATAGGACGAAATAAATTTATGATTATAGAAATAATAATCGGCATAATACTTATTTTAATAATTGTAGATATTTATTTCCGTTTAAAGAATCATACAAGGTTTATCTCTTTTTTGATGATGTCCAATGATACCGTGAATAAAACATTAGCAAACAAAGGGATACTCAAGAGAGAGGAGTTTGATAAGGCGAGAAAAGAAGTTTTAGATAATTTGAAAAATGTAAATCCCAAAAATTACGAAGCATACAAAAAGGCTTTGTTGGAAATGGGAATTGATATTGAAAAATAAATCTGTGAAATCATTCCTTTGGTTATTAGGCTCGCTGGGCTGGGGGATTCTGCTTTATTCTTTGCTTAGCAGATTACCTTTCCACAATGGAGTTAAGGCAATTCTCGCAATAGTTATTAGTGGATTTATTATCTTGATTTTTAGCTTATTAAAGAAGGATAAAGAAGCTAAATAAACCTAAAGAAACCTAAATAAATCTAAATAAATCTATGGAATGGTGGCAAATTATAATTTTAATAATTATTATAGCTTGGGTTTTACATCCCGTTGAAAAGTTTTTTGAAAGATTAGATGACTTAGAAGAAAGAGTAGATGATTTAGAGAATAAATTCAGCGTAAATGACGATATTGACGATATTGATCATCCTTGAAACAAAAAATTAGAAATTGATAAATAAATCTATCCATGGTTGAATTTATAGAAGGATTAATAATACTAACCGCTTTTTTATCAATAATCTTTCTCTTTTTTATTAAATGGCGGAAAGATTATAAACGGACGGGGAAATTACTCGTTTTTAATCATAATCTAAAAATAGGAATGAAAAATCGGATTAAACTCATTTTTAAAACAATCTTTTTTCTCGGCATAGTTTTGACTATAGCAATGTTTTGGTATGAGAAATACAATTATTATTTTGGCGAATATTCTGAAGATATAATAAATTGTCCAGAAGATAGCAATGTTGCTGTAATCAAAATACAGGGAGAAATAGTTACTTACGGGACAGAATTAGTTTATTCAGAGAGGTCAGAAACGGCTGTATCTTCCGACATAGTTTCTTCAGAAACAATAATCGGATATCTTAATAAAATAGAAAAAGATGACGATATAAAAGTGATAATTGTAGAAATAGACTCACGAGGAGGGTCTCCCGTAGCCTCCGAAGAAATAATGGATTCATTAAAAAAGACAACAAAGCCAACTATAGCAGTTATAAGAGAAGGTGCTGTTTCGGGAGCTTATCTTATAGCTACGGGAGCAAAGAGAATATACGCAAGCAGATTGTCGGAAGTGGGCGGTATCGGCGTAACAATGTCCTATTTGGACTACTCTCAGAAGAATAAACAAGAGGGATTAACTTATCAGCAGTTGTCTTCGGGCAAGTTTAAGGATGCTGGCGACCCAGATAAAGAACTGACAGCCGAAGAAAAAGAACTTTTGATGAAAGACATAGAGAAAATGCATCAACTTTTTGTAGAAAATGTAGCAGTTAACAGAAATTTAGATATTAAGACGGTTGAAAAATTAGCTGATGGGTCTACTGTGCTTGGTCAAGACGCTAAAGAAAAAGGGTTGATTGACGAAATAGGGAACATTAACGATGCGAAAGAGTGGCTTAAAAGCCAATTGGGAATAGAACCAGAGCTTTGTATTTATTGATAAGTCATTAAAGGGGCTAATTCTTTTAATTTGGCTATATTTAAACATGCTAATTCTTCCTTTACCTTCTTCCAATCTGCTGTTCTAAATACGTCTAATAGGGGCTTGACACGGTCTTGTGCCGTTGCTAATATAAAATTGAAAGTGACCTGTGCCTACTTCGGTAGTGTGCAGGTTTTTCGTTTTAGGATATAATATGGGTATGGGGAAAGTATGTATAATTATTGATGAGGGTAATTTTTACCACCTCGTTCTTAAAAAGTTAGGTATACAGAGCGTTGATTTTGATTTTGATAAATTTGCATATTTTTTAGCTAACGAGAGGACAATAATAAAAGAGGGGAAACGTTTTTATGTTCCTACTGTTAGAGAAAGAGGCGATAAATACGAAAGCAAACAAGCTATGTCAAACCAAACAGCCCTTTTTTCCCGTCTTATTGAGGCAGGAAACTGGGTTATAAAAAGTAGCAAATTAAAAACACGAATAGAAAGTATTAAGATTGATAATAGAGTTAAAGATTATCAAGATATTTTGAGAAAGGGCGTTCAAGAAATTGTATATGAAAGGTCAAGAGAAAAAGGTATTGATGTTAAAATTGCGACAGATTTAATTATAGGTGCTCTTGATAAAAAATATGATACGGCTATATTAGTAAGCTCAGATACCGACCTTGTCCCAGCATTGGATTTAGTTAGGCATAGGTTTAATAAAAAAGTAGAGTATATAGGGTTTTCAATACCAAAAGACGAAAGTAGACATATTTACGAGGAAACCAAACCAATAGCAAGGATGATTGAAAAAACGGATGTTTTAAGAGGCTTAGTGGAGTCAGATATTAAACCTTTTATTATTGAGGTCAAAAAAACTAAGCCTTTATTTGAACGGTAGAATTTAAACAATATTATTAACTCTTTTTAAATGGTAACCGTATTGGGAATATAACCTTTAAATAGGATTTTCATCGGTTCTAATTCTTCCCTTACTTTCTTCCAATCTACCATTCTGAATGCGTCCAATACGGGGAGCCAACAAAAAGCCGCCTTTTGGCGGCTTTTTGTTTTTGGTCTATCTTCTAAATCTTTCTGCTCTTCTAACCATCTCCCGAGGTGTAAAATCTCCTCTCATTCTATAAAGTTTTTACCATTCGGTAGGCATTTCCTCCGTCTGGGTAATAACTTTCGATAATTTCTTCAATTTCAAATCCCAAATTTTTGTAAAAAGATATTGCTATTTCATTTGTTGCTCGAACTTCCAGTGAAGCCTTTTTTAAACCATCTTTTTTGAACCGATCAAGCATAAAATTAACTAACAATCTGCCGATGCCCAAACCTCTGTATTTTTTGTCCACCGCCATCGAATTGAAATCAACAGAACCACCCTTATCATAGGCAATAATATATCCCACAATATTATTGGCGTTTTCAGCTACGACAAAATCATCGGGGTGCTTTTTATAAAGGTTTTCAAACCG
>Ga0066637_10001861_pt1 | contig 13824 bp, 9 predicted proteins | sample CryGeyCG2014_020_FD_62737 | JGI IMG/M metagenome (GOLD analysis project Ga0066637, IMG submission 62737) | Groundwater microbial communities from aquifer - Crystal Geyser CG08_land_8/20/14_0.20 | ecosystem: Environmental > Aquatic > Deep subsurface > Groundwater | place: USA: Utah: Grand County...
TGTCGTTTTTTTCCCAAAATTGGAATGGTAGGTGACAATCCGATCTAACGGGTTTCGTATTTTTATACTCTCTTTCGGGTGATGTTTGTTATATTTTTCAAAATTTGATTTCGATGCCTCCTTTAAAATTTCTGCCGACTACAGGATAATTATCAAGAATATAATCCTTGGCATCGGAAAGGTTGTCTCCATTAAAGAATATGAAAATTTGTTCTGCAATCCCCAGTGAAACATTGAAGCTGGTAAGGAAATATCCAGGAATAACCATACTTGCCTGTGTATCTGCATAACAGGAACTGTAGTAATTTCCACTTATTTCAATTTTGAAATTTCCAATTTCATATCCGATGCCGGTCAAGAGCTCATTGCCTGGAAAGTAAGGTATGCTTTTCCCCTCGCCTGGAATGGCCTGTTGAAAAGTATAGCCAATCCTCCCGTAAACATTCCCTTTCCAGATGGAATAACGAATTCTGGTGGATAACCCGACTCCAAATTTGGTAGCAAATCCCGGAATATTAACCGGCTGCCATAAAGTATTTCTGCTGCCGAACGAAATTAAATTTTCCTGGGTTTGATGGAAAAATTTAAAGCTGGCATCCGCCTTACCAAATTCTTTTTCTGCTTCCAGAGAGAAACTCCAATCCTGCTCTTCTCTTAACAATGGATTGAATCTGACATAATTGTTAGCAAATAATTTATAAGTTGGAAGCATTGTCTCACCTTTGAATATCGTTCGAAGGAGAAGTCCATTTTCAAATCTATACGAAGCTCCGAGTTCAGGGTTAAAATGAGTAGAAAATAAATATGGACTTATATATTGAAAACCGATGTTTAAATTTAGACGAGGAATTCTGGTAAACCCGAATCTTCCTCCAAAGTAAACTGTGAGGTTGGCTCCGCTCTTATCCAGCTCAGGCCTCTGGTTAGCTTCGACCTGCACATCTCCCACCAATGACAAATTTTTCATCTCTGCCTGAGCATTTAACTTTAGCCCTGCGATTCTTTCCTGATTGGACACAACCTGAGTATCTACATTTATCCTTTCATCTAACACTGCGACATAATTATAATATGGACATAGTGTCAGATGGACCAGTCCACCTATTTTTCCCCTCAATCCCAAATTTAATTCCGCATCTTTTGCCCGATGATTCATAATATTTGAGGTGCCACCAATAGAAGGATGTGTCAACGATTCATTGCGCTCCTGATATTTTAAAGAGGAGAATAAATTTGTATTACCAAAAAACGGAAATGAAAAGTCAAGATGAAAGTTGTCAACATTGTATTCATTCAATCTTCCTGTACTGCCATAAGGTCCGATTCTTAACTTGTCAATAAGAGCAAGGTAAGTCATAACCTGGCCTGAGATTCCCCCGGCTAATTCTTTTCCACCCTTTATCTTCCAATTGAGGTAATCATAACCCCCTGCTGAAAAATACAGGGAGAAAAATGACCCACCAGGCTCTCGCCTTTTAGATGAAATTTTGGGTGATTCACCCATTATTATCCTGGGTTGTTTCTGGAACCTTTCAAACATTTCTTCAGATTTATCCTCACCAGTAATGGTCACAGGAGGTAATATTATTGGCTCCTGACAAAAAATGGTTGCCGGGTTAGTAAGTTGCCGGGTTGATAGAATAAAAACCAACAAAAAGATTTTTTTCAAATGTTTAATTTTAGCCTCCTTGCGCAGCTCTACTGCATTTTATTTAGTTGCTCCTTTGACAGGTTTGCCCATTTAGTCCCTGGATACTTCTCAATTACCCTCTTGAAAGAGTTACCTGCTTCATTCTTTCTGCCATTCATTAAAAGCGACATCCCAATCTTGTATTGTGCTTCAGAATGAAGTTCGCCAATACTTAAATAAAGAACAATAACCTTCAAATATTCTGAAACTGCTTCTTCATAATTACCCAGATTAAACAAGCAATCCCCTATTCTGCATTGAGATTGTGCACCTAAATTACTTCTCTTTGATGAAAAAGATACGCTTTTACGGAAATATGGAAGTGCTTCTTTATACTGCTCCTGTTGAAAATAAATTAGCCCCACTCTGTAACATATCTCGGGGAGGAAATCGCTTGTTGGATATCTATCTATGAAAGACTGATAAACTGCCCTCGCCTTCTTGACATCGCCAATTTGAAAATAGCAGTTTCCTATTTTGTAATCGGCTTCCATAGTGAGGCGTTCTTTCCCGATGTCGCTACGCTCCTGGGGACGTGCTTTATATTTATTAATTGTCTCCTGGTAGTTTTTAATTGCCTCTGCATAGTTGCCTAATTTAAAAAAGGAATCCCCGATTGCCATTTGAGCCTGAGGTATTAACTCATTACCGGGAAAATTTTCTATTATGGACCTGTAATGTTTTATTGCTTCGTTTAATTTTTCATCCTGAACATAAAGTTCTGCAATTTTAAATGAAGCTTCAATCGATAAGTTGTCTTTAGGATATTTATCTATCAATTCTTTGAAGGTTTTTATTGCTTCTTCCTTTTTCCCTTCAAGATAGTAGCTGGATGCAATTGCAAAAAGAGATTCTGGTTGCAAAACTCCAAGCGCCAGTACCTGCTGATAGAAACTGCACGCCTCTTTATACTTTGCCTGATTGTAAAGCGCATCCCCTAATCGGTACAGAGCATCTGTCCTCCAGTGACTTGAGGGATGTTCGGTCACCAATATACTGAAGGACTTCTGGGCATCGGCAAATTTACCCATTTTAAAATAAGACCATCCCAGCCAGTAAAGTGCATTTGCCAGAACCTGTCCACTACTTTTTTTAACAACTTCTTCAAACTTGGAAATGGCTTGATCGAAATTACCCTGTTTGTAAATGGAGTATGCAATTTGAAATTTAGCCTGCAGTACAATCGATTCATCCTTTGACTCTTTAGCGACTTTCTCGTAAAAATCAACTGCCTCTTTATAATTCTTTTCACTTATCAGGCAATCACCAATCCTGAGCATCGCATTTCTGCGCAGTTCTGCAAATCTAAGAGGGGCTTGAAGTGCCTCTATGAAGGCATTGCGGGCTTGTCCAAATTCTTTTTTCTTATAGTGTCCCTCGCCTATTTGCAACCACGAATCTAAAACTAACTCATCTGCTATTCCCCTTCCTCTGTACTCTTCAATGAATTTTTTATAAGCAGCAAGAGATTCCTCAATTTTATCCAGTTTATTTAAAGTAGAAGCAATCCAGTATTTTATTTCAGGAATAAGCTCAGAATCTGGATATTTTTCCAGAATTTTCCTGTAAGAATCAATTGCAGTAAGGAAATCACCGCGCCTGTACTGGCAATCCGCAACTGCCTTCATTGCAAGTAGTGCAAATTCACTTTTTGTCTCCTCAGATATAACAGCAGAAAAATAAGTCTCGGCATTCGTCCAATCATTCAAATTGAAATAAGCATTCCCGAGCAAAACCTTAGCCTCTCGAATAAAAGCTGATTTCTGATATTGAGCAATAACTTTCTCTAAATTTTGAATCGCCCGAGCAAATTCTCCTCTTTTATAATAACAATACCCTAACGAATAATAGGTTTGGTCAAGATATGCAGAATTTGGATATTCTTTAATAATGACAGTATAAATATCTACTGCACCCTGGTAATCTTTTTTTTTATACTGAATCTCTGCGAGAAAATAAAGCGCTAAATCTGCCCATTCGCCCTTAGGTGAATCAGTGACGACCTTTTGAAAATTCAAAGAAGCACTGTCATAATCACCCTGATTAAAATAGCATTGGCCAATACGCAGAATGGAAATATCCTTATCCTTTTTTCCCCTAATCCTTTCATAATGAATAAGCGCCTCTTTAAAATTTGATTGCCCGAAGAATTTACATTCTCCTAATAAAAATTCAACATCGTCCGTCATCTTGCTTTCAGGATAAGAGTTTTTGAAAGCCTGCAACCGTGTAAGGGCAATATCATATAACCCCTGCTCGTATAATCCATAAACAAGGTTGTATTCCTCCTCCTCTTTAGACAGCTGTGCAAATAAAAAATCGCATGAGATATACTGTGTAACGAAAAATACAACAAGAAAGATTTTTAACATTTTTTTTGACACATTACACCTGCAGCTAATGCTTCCTCCCGAGAAGGTCCTTCGGAAAAAATTATCTCATCGCCTTTTGCGCTCACAAGAATTGTCCCTTGACTGAACTTACCCTTAAGCATCTCTGAAGCAAGAGGGTCTTCAATGAGTTTCTGAATAGTCCTGCGCAATGGCCTTGCACCAAAAGATGGGTCATAACCTTTTGCCATCAGCAATTCTCTGGCACTCTCATCAGGCGTAAGAGTAATTTTCCTCTCCTTCAATCCTTCATTTATTTCCTGAAACATCAAATCAATAATCTTGAGAATTTCTTTCTTTGACAGGGAATGAAAAACAATGATTTCATCCAGGCGGTTTAAAAATTCCGGGTTAAAAATCTTCTTGACCTCGGATAAAACCCTCTCTTTAATTTCCTTATAAGATTGTTCAGCCCCCTCTAATTCATGGACGTCCCCGACTGGAGTCATTTGAAAGCCCATTGAAAATTTTCCTTTAATGATATCCCTTGCGCCTACATTTGAAGTCATAATCACAACAGTATTTCTAAAATCAACGCTGTGACCTAAGTTATCAGTGAGATGTCCATTGTCAAGTACCTGCAACAATATGTTAAACACATCGGGATGAGCTTTTTCTATTTCATCTAAAAGAACAATTGAATATGGTTTTCGCCTCACTTTCTCTGTCAACACCCCACCCTCTTCATATCCAACATATCCTGGTGGTGCACCAATAAGGCGGGAAACCGCGAATTTCTCCATAAATTCAGACATGTCAATCCGTACAAGTGCATCCTCATCCCCGAATAAAAATGCCGCAAGGCTCTGCGCTAACTTCGTCTTGCCAACGCCTGTGGGACCCAGAAATAAGAATGAACCGGTTGGACGGCGCGCATCTTTCAAGCCAGCTCTTGCGCGGCGCATCGCCCTGCTTATAGCTCTAATCGCTTCATCCTGTCCTATTACATTCTTATGCAATCCTTCTTCCATATTTAACAATTTGTCCTGGTCTTTCTGGGTGAGTTTAATTAGTGGTACGCCGGTCCATCTCGACACTATATAAGCAATTCCTTCTTCATCTACCACTGCTTCTCCATGGTCTATTTTTTGTTTCTCCCATTCTTTTTTGTCAGATTCAAGTTTCTGGCGCAATTTTTTTTCCTTATCCCTGAAATTTGCTGCTTTTTCAAATTCCTGATTTTTTATGGCGGATTCCTTTTCCTTTGTCACCATTTCAATCTCATCCTCCATCTTTTTCAAATCCGGTGGATGAGTGGTAATGCGCAAGTGAGTCCTGGAGCCAGCCTCATCAATTAAATCAATTGCTTTGTCTGGAAGAAACCTGTCAGAGATATAGCGATGGCTCAATTCTGCAGCTATTTCCAGTGCCCTATCTGTAATCTTAACTCTGTGATGTGCCTCATATTTATCCCTCAGGCCCTTAAGAATTTCAATGGTTTCCTTAACTGTAGGTTCATCTACAATAACCGTCTGGAATCTTCTTTCTAATGCAGCATCCCGCTCCACATATTTACGATAATCATTAAGTGTAGTAGAACCAATACACTGCAGTTCTCCCCTTGCCAACGCAGGCTTGAGAATGCTTGCTGCATCTATTGCTCCTTCAGCTGCACCTGCACCGACAAGCGTATGAATTTCATCAATAAAAAGGATAATATTGTTTGACCTTTTGATTTCATCAACAACTCTTTTAAGGCGCTCTTCGAATTCCCCGCGATATTTGGTTCCTGCCACCAGAGCAGCCAGATCAAGCGTAATAACTCTCTTGTTAAGGAGAGATTCTGGCACATCCTTAGAAACTATGCGCTGAGCCAATCCTTCTACAATTGCGGTTTTACCAACACCCGGATCCCCAATTAGAACAGGGTTATTCTTAGTTCGCCTGGAAAGTATCTGTGTTATTCTCTCTATTTCATTCTCTCTGCCAATAACAGGATCCAGTTTATTTCCTACGGCTAATTCAGTCAGGTCGCGTCCAAATGCATCAAGGACCGGTGTTTTACTTTTTTTTCTCGGTCCAGATGGACCTGATTCAATCCCCATTCCCCCTAACAGGGAAATGATAATTTCTCTAACCTTATTCAAATCCACCCCGAGGTTCTGCAAAACCCTGGATGCTATACCTTCCTCTTCTCTGATAAGACCTAAAAGCAGATGTTCTGTTCCTATGTAATTATGTTTCAGAGACTGAGCTTCTTCCATAGCCAGCTCTAAAACTTTCTTTGCACGGGGTGTAAATGGAACATCACCAAGTACAAGCATGGAACGACCTTTCCCAACCAGTTTTTCTACTTCAATTCTGACTTTTTCCAGTTCTATTCCAAGACTCTGGAAGACCTCTGCAGCTACCCCTTCTCCCAAACGAATCAATCCAAGAAGAATATGTTCTGTTCCTACGTAATCGTGGTTTAATCTTTTTGATTCCTCCTGTGCTAAGAGAAGGACACGACTTGCCCTCTCAGTAAATCTCCCGAACATATTTCACCTCCATTAATGTAACTCAAACCTTTAGGTTTGATTGGTTTAGGACTAAAGTCCCCAGTTACATCTGTTTGCTGTAACTGTAACTCAAACCTTTAGGTTTGATTGATTCAGGACTAAAGTCCTGAGTTACTTGTAACTCAAACCTTTAGGTTTGATTGATTCAGGACTAAAGTCCCCAGTTACATCTGTTTGCTGTAACTGTAACTCAAACCTTTAGGTTTGATATTGTAATATTATACCACACAATTTTAAAAAAATCAATAAAAAAGTCCCGCTTTTTCAATTACGGGACATTTTTAGGACTTTTTACATAATCTATAGGGGAAAGTGCCGCCCTATTTAAATGTGATAGCGTTTTTTCATTGCATCATAAATACGCACCATTGCAATCTGAATTGCTGCTTCAGGATAAGAAATTCTTTCTTCTTTAGAAATTTCACAGGTCATTCTTAAACTATCCTCTATCTTCTTTCTGATGATTCCAAAAACATCTTCTTTACTTATTTTTATCGCACTTAATGAACGGGAATATTCCTCCATGGAAGCAATTACTCCTCCGGAATTTGCAATTATATCTGGAATTACCGGCATTTTTCTTTCATTTAATATTTCCATTCCTTCCTTAGTAATTGGAGAATTTGCTGCTTCTACAATTATTTTTGCTTTAATTTTCGAAGCATTAGTTTCATTAATTACATGGCCTGTTGCTGCTGGAATCAAAACATCTAAATCTAAAGAAAAAAGTTGTTCATTGGTAATGCTCTCTTTCTTAAACTCTTTTACAGTATAATTCTTTTTTACATACTCGAATAGAGAAGGAATATCAATTCCGTTTTCATCATAAATGCCGCCGTACAAATCGGTTATTCCAATTACTTTTGCTCCCATCTGGTATAAATATAATGCAAGATTGGAGCCGACATTGCCAAATCCCTGTATTCCTACTCTGGCATTTTTTAACTTAGCACCTAAAATTTCTTCCATAAAAATTTTTGTTGCATAGGAACAACCATATCCAGTACTTTCTTTTCTTCCAGGAAGCCATCCAGCAATTCCCTCGGGCTTCCCGGTAACTGTTGCCGGGTCATGAGTCTGATTATAGATAAAAGCCATTTCTTCTGGGCCGCTTCCCATGTCCGGTGCAGGAATATAGGTATGATCCATAAGATATCTGTTAATTTGATAGGAAAGTTCTTCGCAAATATCCAGATGCAGGGTTTTTTCAAAATTTCTGTCTTTTTCCTTTTTAAAAAACTTATATACTTCTTCCATATTTAATCTTATTCCTGTTTTACCTCCACCAAATTCTATTTCGGTAACCGCTGTTTTCAAACTCATTAATCTTGCCAGCTCCATAGTTTCCCAGATGTTTACATCAGGAGCAATGCGCACTCCGCCTTTATATGGCCCACGTGCATTATTGTGCAGAACAACGCAGCCCCAGGTTACATAGACTTTTCCCCAGAATTTTACTGGCAATCTTAAAATAAGTATATGCTGGGGATTAATAATATCTTCAATAATTTCTTTCTCCAAGCCCATTTTTTCGCCAACTTTTTTCATTAAAAATCCTGAACGAGTAAGTGGCTCCTCCTGTAAAAGAACATTTTCCATTTTTCCTTTTAGGCTCATTTTTTCTCCTTGTCACTCAATTTCTTTTAGACACTTTTTTATATGTTTAATGCTTTTTTCTATTCCTGTAGTGGCATCTTCTTTTGCTTCATATTCAAGAGAAAGATAGCCGTCATATCCTGCATCCTTTAATATTTTAAAGCATCCCGTAAAATCAATATCTCCTTCTCCTACAGGCACTGATTCCAATTTTTCGCCAACTTTTTTCATGTCTTTAACATGAACCATGGCTGCATATGGAGCAGTATTTTTAACTCCTTTTATCGGTTCTTCACCATAGGGCCAAAAATTACCAATATCAACATTTACTCTCAGGAAAGATGAGTTAATTTTAGTAATATAATACAGAACCTGGTCAGAAGTTGCTGCCAGTCCACCGTGGTCTTCCAATGCCAAAATCACTCCTTTTTTCTTTCCGTATTCAGTGCATTCTGCCAGGCAATTGCATATTAAATCTTTTCCTTCATCCCAGCTCAAGCCTTCTCTTCCACCAGCAAAAACCCTTAATACTTTTGAGCCAAGCTGATTTGCCTCATCAATTGCTAATTTTACTTTTTCAATCTCTTCTTTGACTTTGTCTGTCCCTGCTACTGCTCCAAAATTATTTCCCACAATATATCCTGATAATGCAATACCGCTATTTCTTAGCCATTCAGGAGTCTGCGTTAATTCTTTTTGCTTGTCTTCCCAATAATAACCCAGGTCAACACCTTCAAAACCCTTTTTTGCTGCATACTCAATAAAACTTTCCACAGTCATCTGCTTTTTTGAAAAAAACTGTGTACAACTGTAAATTGTAATGCTTGCTTTCATGCCCCCTCCCTTCACAAAATTTTTAAAGCACTGTCTACAACTTTTAAAACTGTGCGGCCATCAATTCTTTTCCATTCCATTCTTTCATATCTATCAGCAACATCAGTATTCTGTAATTCAATCTTTATTTCAAGCGGTGGTTTTATAATATAAGGTTTAAAATCTTTTATCCTTTTTATTGCTCTTGCTACCCCTTCTTTAATTAACTCTTTTGTCTTTTTCGGAGATAAAATCTTTGCGCAATTCCTTGTAAATCCTTCTTTTACTGCTACTGTTTCAATGTTTCCCAAAAGCTGCTTTGCTTCTTCACAGGTTGCTTTGTCTCCACTCACAAAAATAACCGGAATATTAAAATGTCCGGCAATTAGAGATTGCTGCCCAATCTCTCCCATCTTTATTCCATTGACATAATAATTTAACCAGGTTGTGGAACTCTGTGTGTGGTCTAAAATTCCTCCCTTTGTTCCAGCCATTGCATGAAATCCAACCAAAAGAACAGCATCGAAACTTTCATCTAGCCCTGGACAAATATTGACTCGTCCTGGACCCATGATATAAGAAGCACGCGGGTCCAATTCTTCAATAATAAAATTAAATCCACCTCCATGCCCATCAATAACCACAACTTCTTCTGCTCCGCCTGAAATTGCTCCATCTACTGCAGCATTAACATCCCGGGTTAATAAATGCCTGGCTTTTTCATATTCCTGGCCATTTTCATCCCTTCCTGTTTGCTGGAAAGTTAAAACTCCACTTATCCCTTCCAAATCCGTACTGATATAAACTTTCATTGTTTCACCTCACTAATTTTAATATTCTTTTTGCATTTTTACTGGCAATTTTTTGCCAGGTTTCTTCCGGCAACAATTTATCCTCTAAAATTTTTTTAAAAAACCGAACAACAGGAACGCCTTTTTCGATGTCACTCCTTAGACAGGAATCAGTACCAAACAATAGTTTATCCTGAAATTGTTTTAAAAATTTTAGTCCAAATTCTGGATCTCGTGAAAGTGCATTGTAACCACTCCCTGCAGAAATATCCGCCCAAAGATTTTCATATTTTTTCATAAGTTTAGGAACAGTACCACCTTTTTTGATTGGACCTTTTGGATAGCCACATCTTTCACTCTCAGGAACATCAGCAGATATTTCTGCCCAAAAAGTCGGGCCATGTCCAATAAACACTGTCTGCGGACATTTCTGGAGTGCTTTTTCAAGTTTTGGCAGCCCGGGGTCATCAATTAACCCATAACCATATTTACTTGAATTCATATCAAACAAAACTGGCATTTTAAATTTTCCTGCCTGGCGGTAAAGGTTTAGACATCTGGGGTCATCAAATTCCATTTTGGGAAGTAATTCTCCAATTCCTTTGCATCCTCTGGATGCATACTCTTCAAAAAGATAGGTAAAATCCATCTTCTGGTTGTTGCTTCCAAATCTTGGATCAATCAGACAAAAAGGAATAAGACGGTCAGGAAATTTCAAACAGGCGGAAATCACATCTTCTGTATCAGATTCACGGTAAACTGCTTCCGGCGTTTCACTTAATCCTAATACACATGCCTTATCTATACCCCAGGCATCCATTTTTATGATTAAACTTGTAACATCCATAAATTCTTTTCTATCTTTCACAACCAAACCAATATGGGTATGAACATCAATAATCATTAAAAACCTCTTAACTCCTTTTAAAACCAATTCTGAGCTTTTGGAGCTCCTTCTTTAATGGGTTGATTAGAAAAAGGCTGGTAGCAGAATTTTTCTGAAAGTTCATCAATCTTTTGAAGATCTTCTTCATCAATATGGTCCTCCAGGGCAGGATAAATACTCTCGTAATGCTCTGGCTTTGACCCCCCTAAAATCACACTGGTAACATAAGATTTAGACAATAACCAGACCACAGATAAACGGTTCAAGGGAATATTATACCTCTCAGATATTTTCCCCATTTCATCCAATAAGTCAAAAACTTCGTTAGTAAGCATTTTTCTAAATGACACCCCTGCTACACGAGAATCTTCAGGAATAGATTCTCCCCGTTTATATCTACCTGTAAGAATGCCTCCAGCAAGTGGACCATACGTCATCATTGCAATATTAAATCTTTTACAAAAAGGGATAGTCTCATTTTCTATCACCCTATCAATTATATTATAACGGCATTGAATTGCTACAATGGGTTCCCAATTATGTAGAGCACTCACTCCTAACATATGTGCCATCTGCCATGCATAATGATTGGAAACTCCGAGGTAACGCACTTTCCCTTGTTTAACGAGACTGTCCAAAGTGGAAAGTGTTTCTTCTGCCGGGGTGTTCGGGTCAGGATGGTGAAGCAAATAAAGGTCAATATAATCTGTTTTTAATCGTTTCAAACTTTCCTCTAATGCTCTTATAATATGATAACGAGAGCATCCGCCACTATTAAGATTATTCTTTTCCATCTTAACCCAAAATTTAGTAGTTAAAATTACTTTTTTTCGTTTTTCTGGGGTTAAAGCCTCGCCTAAAATTTCCTCACAAAGTCCTCTTCCATAGGCATCTGCTGTATCAATGAAATTAATTCCTTTATCTAAAGCTTTTAAAATAATTTCAATAGATTTATTTTTCTCAAGTCTTGAGGGAAAATCCATAACCCCCAGACAGAACCGAGAAACTTTTATTCCCGTATTTCCAAATTTCACATATTCCATTGTATTTAATCTCCTAGTCTCAATATTCTTTTTGCATTCTCCTCTGTAATTTTATCGTAAGTAATTTTTGAAATTTTTCCTTCCTTTAACCCCTGCCTGAAATAATCAACAATCGGGACTTCCTGAACTACATGGCAGAGGTCTGTTCCAAATAATAGTCTATCCTGAAACTCTTCAAGGAATTTGTAACCATAATCTGAGTCTCTGGTAATGGCATTAAATCCAGAGCCGGCTGACAAATCTCCATAGAGATTGGGGTATTTATTAAATAATTCCTGCAATCTTCCTTCTTTTTCTATTTTTCCTGCAGGATAACCGCCTCTTGTTTCCTCCTGCACATCGCCGCTGACTTCTGACCAGAAAGCCATCGCATGTCCGATAAAAATTGTCTCCGGACACTCTTTTAAAGCCTTCTCTAACCTTGGTAGTCTTATATCATCAACCAATCCATAGCTCCCGCCAAACCTATTATATAAATGAAAAATTATCGGAAACCCTGCTTTTCCGCAATGCTTATATAGATTTAAACACAAATGGTCGTCAAAATAAAGATTTGCAGTAAGTTCTCCTAAACCTTTACACCCCGATTCTTTATACTTATTTAGAATCCAGGAAAAATCTGTTTCTGGAGAATTATATCCCTGGCGGGGGTCAAGGTTACAAAAAGGAATAACTCTATCAGGATGGCGACTATATACCTCAAGAACATCCTCGGTCCCAAAATAAAAATAGGGTGTCTCTGGGCTTGCTCCAATAGGCAGAACTACAAATCTATCTATTTTCAACTCATCCATCCTTTTTATTAATTCTTCTTCTGTCAGAGCTTCTTTTCCACCCCATACTGTAAGCACATGAGTATGAACATCAATCATTTTGTTCTCCAATATTTTTCTACTTTTTCAAATGCTTTTGCTGTATCTTCAATTTCTTTTTTCGTCCAGCCTTCATGAATAAAAAGTGTCATATGGTCGTTTAAACTTCTTTTTGCGTCCGGACAGCAATCAGTATAATCTATTTTTCTTACCCCGGGTAAATTGTAAGGGTAATGGGAATTTCCAAAAGTATTCCTTTCTTTAATCCATTTCCATTCATATAATGGGTTCATATATTTTGCTCCGATAGGCAATCCTTCTTTGGCAAGTGCTTTTACAACTTCATCTTTATCTCTTTTCAGCACATCTTTAGTATAGTGAACAAAACAGAACCATGGATTTACTTCTGCCCCGGGAACAATTTTCCACAAACGAAAAGCATACAGTTTCTTCATCTTCTCGTTTAAAGAATCGTAAATCCATTTTCTTTTTTGAGCAATCTTTTTCAGTTTTTTTAATTGAACTCTGCCAATTACTGCTTCCAGTTCGGTCATCCGATAGTTCAATCCCAGGAAAAGATTTGTTTTTTCCCTGGAATTAAAAGGTTTTCCCCTGTCAGCAAATCTTTTTACATTCCAGTAAAGTTTTTCACTATTGGTAGTGACCATGCCTCCCTGGCCACCGCTGGTAGTATGTTTTCCGCTCATCAAGCTAAAACAACCCATATCTCCAATTGCACCCGCATATTTACCTTTGTATTTTGCTCCATGTGACTGGGCACAGTCTTCAATAACAATTAATTTGTTCTTTCTGGCAATCTTCATTATTTCATCCATTTTTGCTGGCTGTCCGGCAAGATGAGTGACAATAATTACTTTTGTTTTTTTGGTAATATTTTTTTCAATTGCCCGAGGAGAAATATTTAATGTTTCGTATTCCACATCAGTAAATACCGGGATACACAATTGAAATAAAATTGGAGTAATTGCTCCCGGGTCAGTAATTGGAGAAGTGATTACTTCTGTTCCGGGTTCTAATTTTAATGCACCTAAAGCAGAATGTATTGCTGCTGTTCCAGAACTCATTGCAGTTGCAAATTTAGTCCCATAATATTTTGCAAATTCTTTCTCGTAAGTATCTACTTCTGTTCCACCATAGCGTTCAAACGCGCCACCGTGCAATAATGTTCTGTTCACCATCTTTAAAATTGCCCTCTTCTCCTCTTTTCCAATAAGTAATCTTGGCGGAAAAGGCTTTTTTCTTACAGGCCTTCCACCATCAATTGCTAATTTTTCCACTTTT
>Ga0066637_10001862_pt1 | contig 13820 bp, 12 predicted proteins | sample CryGeyCG2014_020_FD_62737 | JGI IMG/M metagenome (GOLD analysis project Ga0066637, IMG submission 62737) | Groundwater microbial communities from aquifer - Crystal Geyser CG08_land_8/20/14_0.20 | ecosystem: Environmental > Aquatic > Deep subsurface > Groundwater | place: USA: Utah: Grand County...
AGATGCCTACGTTGATAAATTTACGTGGATTGTCAGGAACAAGAAAGTTGACGGGCGAATAGTAGAAGAAATGCGGGTAACGGCACAAGTGCTTGAAAATTACATCTCTGAGAACATCGTACAATGCAGGAAAATGCAGGCACACTCATTGCGGGTTGCAACAATACATACAGGTTGGATACTTGCAGCAGCCGTTCTTCTCGCATTTGCTTTTGGACTGGTGTTTGCGCACCGGCTGGTGACCCCCTTAAGAAATCTTACCCGTGCATGCCAGGATATTTCTGGTGGGGACTTTCGCAATATTCCGGTTGCTCATGGAAACGATGAGATTGCTGGATTGACAAACGCCGTTGGACGAATGGCGCAGATTATGAAGTTCTCGAGCGAAGAGAAAGACCGGTGGATACAAACGCTTGAGCAGACAGTCAGTGAGCGGACTACCCGGCTCCAGGAAGCGCTTGGCACCCTCCGCGATAGGTATGAAGAGCTTGAAAAATTCTCCAGGTTTTCAGTCGGTCGCGAGTTGCGAATGGTAGAATTGAAACAAAAAATAGCCGGACTGGAGAAGAATCTCAAGAAACTCGAGAACGATAGGAAAACTTAAGTGAACTGGCTACTGGTCGGTATTTCTGCGAATCTGGGGTTCAAAATTGCGGTTGGTGTGCTTGTCCTGGTGAAATGGGCTGAAACACGTAACCGCTTGCTATACTGGTGGGCAATCGGTTGGCTGGTTTATGCCTGCCATCCTGCGACACAACTGCTTGGTTTAAGTGGCGCTGGACCTGTAGCCAGTTCACTCGGGTATCTATTTTATGCCCTGCCTGGAGTTTTCTTCCTCAGGGGTGTTACCTACCAGGCAGATAACACCCCTGAATTAAGACAGGACCTGTTTCATCTGGCTCTTGTTATTGCTGCAACAATAAACGCAATCCTTGGATTTCGCGTTTACGGAGGAGAATTCCTGCCGCAGTTTATTTCTTCAAATATCAGTGGCATCTCATTTGTAATAGCAGGAATATGGTACTATCGTAAAGCACGGCCGCTTGCTGGTTACGAAGTATTGCTTGTGTGGGCAATGGTTCTTACCGGTCTTCACCAGTTGGATTATCCGTTTCTCCGGCCTGTTTCCTGGTTCGCGCCAATTGGGTTCACTTTAACCGCGATCTTTAGTTTGCTGTTTGCAATTGGGGTAGTTCTCTGGTCTTCGCGTGAGTTGGTCCGCCAACGTGACGAGAGTAAATTAGCAACGAAGTGTTCCCTGCTACTGGGTGCAATCGCTCGTGCTGCAGCAACAGGTGGTGGATTGGAAGAGAAGCTTGCGGCAGTTGAAAGAGCGTGGCTTGGAAGCGACCTGGAATCAGGAATCATAATCTACGTCGGGACTCCGGGCGGTAAATCTAGTTCATGCGTTGCTTCCGTCAGGTTAGCCGAAGCAGACAAAATTGCTTCAATTGTAATGTCACAAAACCGGGTGGATATAGTTCAGCTCCCCGATTCTTCTGGCGATAAGACGCAGTATGATTTTGTAGTAGCAGCTCCACTATATTCTGACCATTCGGTATGCGGAGCAATTCTTATTCCGTATAACAAGCGGGAGACAAAGATATTTGAAGATGGACATTTCTTATCGTCGCTTGGATACGAAATAGGAGCGATTGTCAGTGACGCGCGACTCTGGGAAGAACAAAGGTATTTGCATGATGAGTTAGAGGCCAAGGTTGCCAACCGTACGAAGGAACTCGAAGATACCCGGCGCGCTACTCTCAATATGCTTGAAGATTTGGATAGTTCCTACCGTGACCTGAATAGTGCAAAGGATAAACTTGAGATATGGAGCAAAGACCTGGAGAATTTAGTTCAGAAGAGGACGCATGAGCTGAGTCAAAGTCATAAGTACCTGGAAGTATTAATATCGAATCTTGCAGATGGCCTGATAGTACTTGATTCAGATGGCATGATAATGGACTTGAATCCTGCTATGTGCGTACTCCTGGACCAGAAAAGGAGTAAAATTATAGGCAGAGATATTTATGACTACGCGCCTGAAACGGAACGCCAGTTGTGGAAAGATATTCTTGCGCATTCCAGAAATTCTAAACAGCAACGGGAATGGGATACCACAATTATCAACGCACAAGGTGGCAAAATTCCGGTAGCTATCAAGACTCAGTGGATAGCGGAACTCGATGGTGGCCGGTTCCTTATAGTTTTACGCGATGCCAGGATGCGTCAGGAATTGGAACAAATGAGGCGCGACTTCGTAACCGCTGTTTCTCACGAATTCCGTACTCCTCTTACAGCTATTCAAGGATACATTTCATTGTTGCTGGACGGCCGGCTAGGGGAAATCAAGCATGAGCAGAAAACGAGGATAGAGAGAATTTCTTACCAGGCTAACCGTCTCAGGGAACTAATAGAACGCCTCTTACAGCTTAAATCGTTCCAGCAAGTACTATCAGGTGGTCCAGCTACGGTTGTTATGGGCACACTCGTTGATAAGATAATAGCAAATCTCAGGCCTATTGCTGAACTAAAGAAAGTAGAGCTAACTTCTGAAGTAGCAGCAAATATCCCCAGGGTTTCCGGTGACGCAGGAGCTCTGGAGCTGGCCTTGACGAGCCTCGTTGATAATGCTATAAAGTTTGTTGGCAAAGGCGGCAAGGTCTCAATATCCGTTTCTTATTTGGACAAACAGGTTACAATCAAAGTCCGTGACGACGGACCAGGTATCGCTACAGAGGAGACAGAACACATTTTTGATGAATTCTATCGTGGCAAAAAGACAGGCGACGTACCCGGACAGAAAGGTCTAGGTCTTGGTCTTGCTATAGCAAAACGGATAATTGAGTACCACGGAGGAAGTATTGATTTGGAAACTGCTGCTGGAAAAGGTAGCGAGTTTATAATTCGTCTGCCGATGAGGGAGGATTATGAAAAAGAAAATACTGGTAGTTGACGACGAACCTGATGTTGTAGACATAGTAAAAGTGACCCTTGAATCCGAAGGTTATAAAGTTTTTCCAGCGACGGGCGGTCAACAAGCGCTTGAAATAGCACTACGAGAACCGTTGGATATGGCTATTTTGGATGTAGCAATGCCAGGTATGGACGGTTTTGAGCTATGCCGGCAACTAAAAGAAAACGAAAGTACGAAACACATGCCTGTCTTGTTCCTTACTGTAAAAGAAGCGCTTGCATACCGGCTAACAGGGCTATTTCTTGGCGCTTACACATATCTAACCAAGCCATTTGATTCAGAGAAACTGCTGGAGAAAGTAAAATTATGCTTTTCTAAAGGAATAGAGAGGAATTTTGAGTGAATGGAACCCGCCTTTGACAAACTACTACCGATTTTGTAGTATTCTTATCATTCTATTTAGCCAGGTATGAAACTTTCGGTCTCGCAGTTACTGGTATTTTTCTTTATAGCAGCAATAGTTACGGGTGCCGTACTGCTTTCGCTCCCTGTCGCATCGCAAAATGGGCAGAGCATTGGATTTGTCAATGCCCTGTTCACGGCGACATCGGGCGTCTGCGTTACTGGTTTGATAGTAGTTCAGCCAGGACTGAACCTGTCTGTTTTTGGACAAATCGTGTTACTTGTCCTTATACAACTCGGAGGATTAGGTTATATGACCCTCGCGTCTTCTCTCGTTGTTCTGGGAGCAGGCCGGCTTAGCTTTCGTAATCGTATGGCAGTTCAGGAGGTAGCAAAGGTCTCAACGCCGGCTGACCTGCGAAGGTTTTCTTTAAACGTTATTCGCATAACTGTAATTGCAGAATTTATCGGAGCGGTTCTGCTTGCCAGGTTTTGGTGGCCCCAATATGGTATAAAATCAATATACTACGGCGTATTTCATTCCATAAGTGCCTTTTGCAACGCTGGTTTTAGTCTGTTTCCAGAGAGTTTGATTCCCTGGTGCGGCAACTGGTATCTTGTCCTCGTAATGGGCATGCTTATAATAATGGGTGGTCTTGGCTATGTGGTTGTAGCCGAACTTTCACATCGCAAGTCCGGTACTCTGTCGGCGCATTCCAAGGCAGTACTTTCTATGAGCGGAATTCTGCTTGTTGTCGGATTTTTGTTGTTCTTTCTGGTGGAAACAAAGAACGGCGGAGTCTTATCTGGCTTGTCACCCGGAGGCCGGGTTTGGGCCTCTATTTTTCAGAGCTTGACACCACGAACCGCTGGATTTACAATGGTTCAAATGAGTAGCGTGAGTACCGCCACTTTTCTCGTAATTATAATTTTTATGTTCATAGGCGCATCACCTGGTGGCACCGGTGGCGGGATAAAAACAACTACGTTTCTTGCCGTTCTCGCTACTGTAACAAGTACGCTGAGAGGCCGAAAAGAAGTCGTGCTGTTCAACAGGCGCTTACCAGAGGAAGTTGTGCGTAAGGCATTATCTATTGGCGCGCTTGTGCTTGCAGTTGCGGGCATGGCAGTTTTATTGCTCCAGGTGACAGAGTCCGCCTCTTTGCGTGCGGTAATTTTTGAGGTATTTTCAGCTCTTGGCACAGTCGGGTTATCCTGTGGTATAACTCAAGGATTGTCCACATTCGGAAAAATAGTTTTGATAGTAGTTATGTTCGTAGGACGGGTCGGCCCGGTCACGCTCGGTGCAGCTATGCTCAAGCAGGTCGAAGAACACTTCCACTGGCCCGAAGAACCAGTAATGGTAGGGTAGATAACGTGGACAAACGTTTGTGATATGAGAGGTAAAGTATGAAACAATTTGCAGTACTCGGTCTTGGAATTTTTGGCGCGTGTGTCGCGAGACAACTCAAAAAGCGCGGCGCTGAAGTCACGGTAATTGATTCCGATGAGAAAAAAATACAGGACATTTCTCCGGATGTAACTCAGGCTGTAACTGGTGACGCTCGTGACAAAGCGACGCTGCTCAAACTCGGAATTCCTGATATGGACGCCGTTATAGTCAGTATGGGCGAGCAACTGGAATCAAACGTCCTCGTAACCCAAATGTTAAAAGAGCTTGACGTCAAGAAGGTAATCGTAAAGGCAAGTTCCCAGATTCACAAAGACGTACTTATAAAAGTAGGTGCTGACAAAGTGATAATTCCAGAAGAAGCAGAAGCGCTCCGTCTTGCGGATGTCATTATGTCAGGTGCTCTGGACATACTTGAGTTGACAAAAGATTACAATATGGTCAAAGTAAAAGTACCGCAGAAGCTCGTAGGAGAAACACTCGCGTCACAAAACGTGCGCCAGCGTTATGGGATAACGGTTCTTGCAATAGAGCGTCAGCATGCAGAAATTCCGAACGGCAAAGACATCCATCTTGAGCAGGAATTCATACAGAATCCTGAGCCAGATATGGAATTTGAAGAGGGCGATACTTTGTTTGTCATGGGTAATGAGACAGACATCGCGAAGTTTACTGGAAAATGAACACACCTGGAGATTCAAAAAAGCGCAAAGCCGAGAGGACGCAGAACGCGGAAGAATTGCTTGACCGTGGCCGCGAATACATGGTAGAAAAAAAATTCGAACAGGCATACAAGTTATTCAAACATGCAGCAGAACTGGAGCCAGAAAATGCCGAAGTGTACTATCACCTTGGCATAGCAAGCGAAGCGCGTAATATGATTGATGATGCAATAAAGGCCTATCAGGAATCTTTGAAGTACAATTCCAAACATAAACTTGCGCGTCAGCGTTTACATAATCTGGTGGGGGGTTAGGTCCTGTCAGAACTTGCATTAAGGATACTGCTTCCCATTCTCGTTGGTTTGCTAATTGGTTGGCATACAAAACATGATTTTGGTCTTACTCCTGCACGTGTAGTTTCCGTCCTTGTTAATTTTCTCTTTTATATTATCTTCCCGCTTTTTATTCTGCTCGCAGTATGGGAAGCGGGGGGCTCACTCGCATCCGGAGCCAAAGTCATACTGTCGGGTCTTGGTGTTGTTGCAGTTGGTGCATTTGCCTCTTTCTTAGAACACCGCCTTAGCAAACAGCCAATCCGCGAGGTCTTCCTGCCGATTACTTTTATGAACTCCATGTATCTCGCATTACCAGTAAACTTGTTAATATCAGGTAAGCAATCGCTCTTCTGCGTTATAATGTATAATCTTGCTATTACTTTCGCACACTTTACAGTTGGAATCTGGGTAGTAGCAAAGGGCAACAGTCGTGACCGTTTCCTGGAAATTTTCAAGATTCCTATGATTTATGCAATCGCTCTGGGATTTTTACTCAGAATGTCAAAAGTCACAACTCCTGTTGTTGTTGAACAGGCGCATAGTATTCTTAATTCCATAGTGCCGGTACTAATGCTTGGTCTCGTCGGATTTCAGTTGTCGCAAACCCAGTCAACTTCATGGCTGCAAGCTATGCGTCTCTCTGTCTGGCGGTTTTCATCCGGGATTATTGGAGCAATCATTATGGTAGCAGTGCTTTCTCTTTCGGGCATCCCCAGAACCACCGTATTCGTATCCTCCTTGATGCCGACAGCAATAAATGCCTACATTGTAGCAGAGAAATTCAAGGCATCGCCCGGGTTAGCAGCTGCAACGATTGTCATAAGCACGATAATCTGTCTCTCCGGGATTATAGTCTATGTCACACTATAGAGGTTATTATAAAGTTGTGCGTTCCGCACTTTTCCACGTTGCCGGTATCGTTCTTTTACTAATGTCTTTTGCTTGCGCGCCTCGCCCGATGCGCCGCGGAGTCGAACAATTGCCTGGTCCAAAACCAGAAATGCCAGGAATAGTTGACGAAGAGACACTCGCAAGAGTGCGTTATATTGTCGCACAGGTTGAACAGATCGCACTAAAGGAGAGCAATCTTGACCGCGTCGGCTATCTGAGTATGCAGCAAACTGCACGGCTATTAGACCTTGGCAAAAAGTGCTCTCCGGTTCTTGTGCAAATCATACGGGACAGAAAAAAAGATTGGAAGCTGAGATACTGGGCGTGCGACCTTATGGGTTACCTTGAGGACCGCGCAAACATTATACCGCTCATTGAGCGCATTGAAGACGCAACAGAACTATACATAATAAGAAAATGCGCTGTCCGCGCAATCGAAGAAATGGATTTTCCGGAAGTAGACAAGGACCTGCGTGCAGCATATGACATAGTTGAGGATGAATCCATAAAACAGGAGATTGCCAGAGTTCTCATACGGCTTGGCGGCTAGTGTAAGGTAAGCATCTTCCTTACTTGGCGGGTTATATGTAGGTTATGCTTCCTGTGTAGTTTTTGATTCAACTACCTTTGTCTTTGTATACTCCTTGTTTGAGCTGGATACCCCGGGTTTCTCTTCTGTTAAGGCAGGCATGGTGCAGCTTCCCTCAAAAAACGCACCCGGGTTAATTGAGAACTGAGGCGCTTTCAAATCACCAGCAACGTGAGCCCCGGCATGGATTTCTATCGTAGCTGCTGCTGTTATATTACCTATAACTTTACCACCGACAACAACGCTCTGTGAATTTATCTCCCCGGTAATCTGGCCGTTTTGTCCGATAATGACACCCTCTGCATTCTCAATATCTCCATCCACTATGCCATCTATACGGAGCGATCCACGGGTACTAATAGTTCCATGGAACTTGCTGTTCTGACCCACGACCGTATCCACATGTTCTATTTTTGGTAACTCCCGCCGTTTCTTTTCAAACATTTCTTTCCTCCTTCTATCCACTGCTAAGGTATTTCATCGGGTTAACTGGTTTCCCCTTATACCACACCTCAAAATGAAGGTGCGGACCGGTGGATCTTCCGGTATTACCCATATAGGATATCAGTTGCCCGCGTCTCACGTGTTGCCCGCGTCTCACCAATATCTGGCTATTATGCGCGTATTTGGTTGCAAAGTCATATCCATGGTCTATGAGAACCATGCGGCCGTAATTCCCCCCCCAGCCGGTCATTACCACCACACCATCTGCAGCAGCACGTATTGGAATGCCTTCTCTTGCAGCAATATCTATTGCTCTATGGAATTCCCACCGTTTTGTAATCGGGTGTGTCCTCATACCATACCCGGAAGTAACATAACCAAAAGTTGGCCATAAGGTCGGTGTGGCCAGGAACAATGAGCGCTCATAATCTACGTAGGACTGAATCTCGTTGAAACGCTGAAGTTGTGCCCACGCCAGTTGCTGCACTTCCTTTGTGTCCTGAGCAAATGAAGCAAATGCCTCATAGTCGTGACCGCAGATAATCTCTGCAAGATCTATTCTCTCAAGCATTTCTGACGTTCCGCGGCTCGCTATTTCTATAATATTCTCCCGGGTTTTCATTCCAAGCAGAGTACGGACTTCGTCTTGCGCATTGTCCAGTTTCACGACCGCGGTTTCCAGTTGCTCCAGATGGTCTCCATATCCACGCACTTTGCTCAGTAATTGCTGGTTTGCGACACGCGTACTCCATAACTCTATTTGCCTGAGCCCTATGTTTATAGACCACGCAAACGCCCCTACTAGTATAACTGCGATAGTAATAAGAAAATCGACACTTACCCTGAACTGAAATGGCCGGCGGGTGGAATTCGGTATGCAAATAATGGTTAGTCGTTTTGTCGGGTGAACACTATGGTTCTTTTGTTTCAATGTTGCCTCCAATAAGAATTTACCATACATTCAATCCAATTGTCAAGTCCTGCGGCCGCAAACCCTATGTGCTGGCGATTCCCTACTTTTCTTGACAAACCCGTACTTTCTGTTGTAATATTGTCATCCAATGCCAGAAGAAATTCAGGAGTGGGTACACCTTAATATGGTAGCTGGTGTGGGGCCCGGCAGATTCCGAAAACTCCTGGAGATTTTCGGCTCCCCACGTGCGGTCCTGAATGCCAGCGTCAATGAGCTCGCGGCTCTGCCCGGTTTTTCTGAGACACTCGCCAGTGAAATATTATCTGACCGTTACGTGCTCAAGGCAGAAACACAGCTCACGCGTGCCAGAGAAATCGGTGCGCACATAATAAGGTTTATTGACTCCGGATATCCATCTTCGCTCCGCTCTCTTCCAAATGCGCCACCAATACTTTATCTACGCGGTAACCAGGACGTACTCAATTCACCAGGAGCATCAGTCGTTGGCACACGCCTTGCTTCCACATACGGAAAGCGGGTTGCTCGTGAAACAGGTAGTGCACTCGCACTAGCCGGCATCACGGTCGTCAGCGGCATGGCGTCCGGCATAGATTCAGCAGCGCAACGAGGATGCCTTGAAGCAGAAGGCCGCACAATAGCAGTTCTTGGGACGGGTCTGGACATTTGTTTTCCTTATTCCAGCCGTGACATATATCAAAACGCTCCATTGAACGGCGCTGTCCTCTCCGAGTTCCCGTTCGGAGAAGAGGGCTGGACAGGAAACTTCCCTGCACGAAACAGAATAATAGCGGCACTGACGCCATTGACCATCCTGATAGAAGCGCGACCAAATGGCGGTTCACTCATAACTGCAGACTTTGCAATTCACGAGGGCAAGACAGTAATGGTGGTTCCTGGTGACATATTCGACCCACGGAACCTCGGCGGGCATACCCTGATAGTGCAGGGAGCGCGTCTCGCTACCACAATAGAGGACATAGTCCACGAAGCGCTCTCTCTCAACCGGGGCAGTAACAACCCACTATTTTCCGCGACACCAAACTGTTTGACAGAGGAGCAGCAAAAGATATATAATCTCTTGCAAAAATCTCCCGTCCACATAGACGATCTTAGTCAACGCACCGGTATATCGTTGCCTCACCTTCTGGCAATTCTTACTACTATGGAGACGGGCGGATTGGTAAATCAACTGCCGGGCCAGACGTTTACAGCTATATCTTAAACATGACCAACAATTTAATTATTGTCGAATCACCAACAAAAGCAAGGACAATCACTCGTTTTCTTGACAAGCAATACGCAGTGAAAAGTTCGATGGGTCATATCAGGGACTTACCTAAGACAAAACTTGGTATAGAGATAGACAATGGTTTTTGTCCACACTACCAGATCATCCCTGGTAAGAAACGTATTGTTTCTGAGCTGAAACGTGCAAGCAGTTCCGCCGAGAAAGTAATCATCGGAACCGACGAAGACCGTGAGGGCGAGGCAATCGCCTGGCATATCGTAGAGGCAGTACACATCGACCCGCAAAAGATAGAACGCATAGTATTTCATGAGATAACCCCGTCCGCAATCCAGCATGCGCTCGAGAAGCCGCGCTCGATAGACATGAAACTTGTAGAGGCACAACAGGCCAGACGAGTATTGGACCGGCTTGTCGGATACAAACTTAGTCCATTCCTATGGCACAAAATTGGTAGGCGGCTTTCTGCCGGCCGTGTCCAGTCCGTTACTCTCCGCCTTATTGTTGAGCGAGAGGAAGAAATAGAGAAATTTCAGCCCCGCGAATACTGGGACATCACCGCAACTTTCGTTTCTTCGGGAGTTCCCAATCAGGAATGGCAGGCAAAGCTCGTCGAACGCGACGGTAAAAAACTCAAACAGTTTGACATACAGGATAAACAAACTGCAGACGGAGTCGTCCGTCTTCTCCAAGATGGTAAATGGATTGTTTCCAGAGTCGAAACAAAACCACGTCAGCGTAATCCACAGCCACCATTTATTACCAGTACTCTCCAGCAGGAAGCGTCACAACGGTTACATTTCTCACCAAAGAAAACGATGGCTATTGCTCAACAATTGTATGAAGGTATAGAAATTGATGGAAATCAGGTCGGTCTTATCACTTACATGCGTACAGATTCAACTAACGTTGCATCAGAAGCACAGAAATTAGCACGTCAGATGCTCGAAAAATGGTTTGGCGCCAAATATATTCCGTCACAGCCACGTGTCTGGCGTACAAAAGCAAAACTCGCTCAAGAAGCGCACGAGGCAATCCGGCCCACGGACGTGAAAATGCGGCCAGATGATATCCGCCCCTCACTCACAGAAGAACAATACAAACTCTACGCATTGATCTGGAAAAGATTTCTCGCAAGCCAGATGAGTTCAGCAGTTTACAACCAGACAACGATTGATATAACGAGAGACCAATTTCTTTTCAGGGCACAGGGTCGACAGATTGTCTTTCCTGGTTGGCTGGCACTATTGGAAGAACGCTCTGATGAAAAAGACCAAAACGCTCTTCCTCACGTATCCACTGGCGACTGTCTTGTCCCGAAAGAAGTACTCCCAAACCAGCACTTTACCGAGCCGCCGCCACGCTACACAGCAGGAACCCTGATAAAAGACCTCGAGAAATACGGTATCGGTCGTCCGTCAACCTACGCTCCAACTATAACTACGCTGCTGGGCCGCGGCTACGTCAAGCAAGTCAGTGGTAAACTTTACCCTCAGAAAATCGGACGCCAGACAAACGAGCTCTTAACCAAGAACTTCTCTTCCATAATTGACATAGAATTCACTGCAAAAATGGAGGATTCCCTTGACGAAATTGCAGTCGGTCGGGCTGACTGGCATAAGATAATAAAAGAATTCTATGACCCGTTTGAAAAGACGCTTTTGCACGCTGAGCAGAATGTTGAGCGTGTCCACCACCCAGTACGGCAAAGCGACGAAAAATGCCCACTCTGCGGCGCAAATCTCGTCATCAGAGAAGGGCGGTGGGGTGAATTTCTTGCCTGTAGCAATTTCCCAAAATGCCGTTATACGAGAGAGTTGTCTCAGGAAACGACGGACGAGATATGCGAGAAGTGCGGAAAGCCAATGGTGGTCAAAAGGAGCAGATACGGAAAGTTTCTTGCCTGTTCCGGTTACCCAGAGTGCAAGTTCACAAAAAGAATTCAACCTGATGCACGAAATAAATGAATTTCTGTTCCAGCTCAAGAGCCAGAGAAACTTTTCCGCCTGCACAATTTCGAGTTATCGGACTGACGTAACCGAATTCAAAAAGTTCATTGGTAAAAAATATTGGTCTGGGGTCGACCGTGCGGTAGTACGCAGTTGGCTTTCAAAACTTGTGGCATCGGGACTCAAAAATACTTCAATCCAGCGCAAATTATCTGCGCTGCGCACGTTCTGGGCGTTTCTTCTTGAAAAACACGCAGTTACTTCAAACCCATTTCTCCTGGTGCGTGCACCGAGACGCGGGCGACCATTACCCAGATTTATCGACACACCAGAAATAGATGCTTTGATATCTGCATGTAATACGGAATGTTTTCTCGGAGCAAGAGACCGCGCATTAATGGAATTACTTTATTCGTCAGGTATTCGTGTAGGCGAACTTATCAATCTGAAAATAGGAGACGTTGATTTCATAAGCGGGACAGTAATAGTACGAGGCAAAGGAAATAGAGAACGTTCCGTTCCCACAACCGAGCGTTCCTTAAAGTTCCTGGAACAGTACATAACGGTGTTCCCCGGTCAGCCGGACGAGAAACATCCGTTGTTTTTCAACCCGAAAAACCACAAAGGATTGACCAGGCAGGGTATAACATACATAATAAATAAATATGTAAGGAAGGCGTGCATTGCTGTTAGAGTAACGCCGCACACTTTCCGTCACAGTTTCGCTACGCATCTTTTGAATGCAGGTTGTGACCTTCGTGCAGTTCAAGAAATGCTTGGGCATCGTTCCCTCGCTACCACGCAGGTATATACGCACGTATCAATGGCGAAACTGAAAGACGTATACAACCGTAGTCACCCTCATGCGTAATGCCTCCGTCATTGCGAGCGAAGCGGTAGCCGCAGGCTTTAGCCGCAACCTTTGGTAGCCGCAGGCTTTAGCCTGCGCATATAAGCGCACCTTAAAAGGTGCGGCTACAGCCTGCGTTTTTTAGCCTGTACGGCTTGCCCGTGCAATTTAACTGGAAAGCATGCATCCTGAAGACATAAAAGTCATAATGGAAGAGACCGGCGTTGAAGAGAGCCAGGCACGCGACGTCCTCACCAGCAGAGGAAATATCCAGAGTGCAATCCGTTCTCTCAAGGGTGTCGTAAAGCAATTTGGCGTTGTCAAGTGCAAGTTCCATAGTATTACCGGCTACCATTACGGTTTAGCCATATTAGTAATTGACATAAGAAAAGGTACCGTAGTCCGTTTGTCTTCTGTCATTGGCGATGACCCGGCGATATATGAAACGGATATATCGCAATCCTGGCTCAATCTCCAGCGTGAGACATACTTGCGCCGGCTCAAGATAGGAGTCAATTACGAAGAAACCATCAGGTTTGAACAGGCGCTTGATACTGCGCTGGCAGGCGCTGACATTATGTTGTGGCATAACGCGGATGATGAGGTCGGACAGTGGATAGAGAAAATGATAGAAAGCTGTATCAGAGATTCAGTCCATCTTGACAAACCAGTCATAAAAATGCAGTATACAACACTAACTATCGGCAGATACCTTGAAATTCTGGGCGAAAGAGCATCCACAGATTCACCGCTACAAGAGCAGGAGCGCAGAAAAAACGCATCATTTCCGGCACTCAAGATTCAGGTAGCAGAACCCGGCCAGATGGGAAGATTCGGTTACTTCAAGTCCAGTTCCAGGCGGTTGAGCCGGGTACGTCCAGGAGACGCGGTTCTGGTTTCGATTACGGATGAACGTGAGTTAGGACGTTATGTGGCAAACCTCCTTGGAGGAGGTAGCGAACAGAGCCGTCCTGTACTACCGTCACGCGTTGAAAGTATCAGGCCAGACGAATCAGGGATTCGTCTGAAAGTACGTCTTGCACCCGGTGTTATAGGTGAATCCACACTTCCTGCCGATGCCAGGGTCCTGATAGCGAGAAGCAAAGTGAGCTTTGCCTATTTTGGTAAATGGAGTATAATTTTCGGTATCACGGTAGCTGGTCTGCTGCTAGCGTGGTTCTTGTTAAGGG
>Ga0066637_10001866_pt1 | contig 13814 bp, 10 predicted proteins | sample CryGeyCG2014_020_FD_62737 | JGI IMG/M metagenome (GOLD analysis project Ga0066637, IMG submission 62737) | Groundwater microbial communities from aquifer - Crystal Geyser CG08_land_8/20/14_0.20 | ecosystem: Environmental > Aquatic > Deep subsurface > Groundwater | place: USA: Utah: Grand County...
TCCTGCCGCGATACCCCTGCTGATTTCCTCACGGTCCTGCTGATCGAGTCGTGTGTATGTGGTTCTTCGCATATGGGGCGATGATATCACCCCGTTGCGTTAGATTGTTGAGACTGCCGTCTGTCATCCCGGAACTGCGAGTGCAGCGAGCAGTATCCGGGATCCACGATCCGATCTTTCTACTTCTGGATCCCGGATCAAGTCCGGGACGACATGGTAGAGCCGCCGGGACGACAAAGGTGTTTAATGACGGTTTTGTCACTAATAAATGTCATCCCGGGCCGAGACTATTCTTTGCTGTCGTCCCGGAATTGCGACTCCTTTTAGTCTGTCATCCCGGAACTGCGAGTGCAGCGAGCAGTATCCGGGATCCACGATCCGATTGGTTCGATTTCGATCCGATCTTTTTTGCGGGACGGCCCCGACACGGCAACCTCGGAGGCGGCCGGGCTCGGTCCGGAGCCCGCGGCGACGGCCGGCCGCCGAGAGTTAGGGCGGACCGCCGCCGGAGCGGGCCGACCCGTGCCGCGCGGGACCGTCCCGAAGGGGGTCCGGGGCGTGAGCCCCGTCCCCCCGCGGAGCGGAGCCGGGGGTCTATGGAGAGGGTCTTCCCCGGTTGAAGAGAAACATCCTGGGTCCCGGATCAAGTCCGGGACGACACGGTAGAGCCGTCGGGACGACAGGAGAGGAGGCATGCAGAAACGACAGGTTGAGGATCACAGGTACCATAAAATTCAGTTCTTGCTATCCTGTTCACGTATGAAACTGTCCGATCCGATTTCGTCCCTGCGCGGAACCAACAGTAAGCAACGAGCCGTATTGGAGGTCATGGGGCTGACCACGGTTCGTGACCTGATTTTTCATTTTCCGTTCCGCTACGAGGACTTTTCGGTTCGAATACCGCTGTCGCAGGTCGAAGCAGGCATGGAGGTGACGGTCGTGGCCAAGGTCGAACGACTCGCCAGCCGCCATGCCTTTCGCCGACGTCTGAGCCTGACCGAGGCGTTCCTTTCCGACGGGCAGGGGACGATCACGGCGGTCTGGTTCAATCAGCCGTACCTGAGCAAATACGTCCGGGCAGGGGAGACCTATCGTTTCGCCGGCAAGGCAGTCCAGACCAAGTACGGACTGCGGCTGCAGAATCCGGTCTACGGACGGGAGTCGCTCGGCGAGGCGGCCATGACCGGACCGGTCAGCCCTTTCCTTCCGGTCTACCCGTCGTCGGCCGGGCTGACGCAGTTCGTCCTGCGCAAGCTGATTCGTAACTGCCTGTCAGCAGTCGTCGACCTGCGCGATCATCTGCCGGAAGGGGTTATCGACGGTTATGGTTTGATGTCGCTGTCGGATGCGCTTCGATCCGTTCATTTTCCTGAAGTGATCGGCGATCAGACGGCGGCCCGGCGACGTCTCGCCTTCGACGAGCTGCTGCGCATTCAGTTGGCTATGGGACGTACCCGCCGATATCGGGAGAGCCGTCGGGCGCAGGCCGTGACGTTCGGTCGCGAGGCAGTGCTCGGCTTCGTGGAAGGATTGCCGTTCAAGTTGACCGACGACCAGCGACGCGCAGCTTGGGAGGTGATCCGCGACATGGAGAAGGACATGCCGATGAACCGCCTGCTCGACGGCGACGTCGGGAGCGGCAAGACGGCCGTGGCCGCGCTCGCCGCCATGAACGCCGCCGCAGCCGGACATCAGACTGCCATCATGGCCCCGACCGAGATTCTGGCCCTGCAGCACTACCGGACGCTCAGCGCGATGTACGCCGCCGGCGGTCTGAAGGTCGCACTTTGGACTAACTCTTATCATCGTTCTTTCGCGGACGGTGAGGACCGGGAGCGGCGCGGCAAGGCCGAGTCTATGGCATTGCTGTCGGAGATCGCCTCGGGTGAAGTAGACGTAGTCGTCGGGACCCAGGCACTAGTCGAACCGTCCGTCAGTTTCGCCTCGTTGATGCTGGTCGTGGTGGACGAGCAGCACCGGTTCGGCGTACGCATTCGTCAGTTGCTCTGCGACAAGGGTTCGGCCGACGGACTTGAGCCGCATCTGCTGACCATGACCGCCACGCCCATCCCGCGCTCGTTGGCCCTAGCCGTCTATGGTGACCTGGACCTGTCGGTGATCAGGGAGAAGCCGGGCGGACGGCAGCCGATCAAGACCAAGGTAGTGTCGCCGCGCGGGCGGCAGGCGGCCTACGGTGCCGTCCGGCGTGAGCTGGAGGCCGGGCGGCAGGCCTTCGTGGTCTGTCCGCTGATCGACAGTTCGGACATGCTCGGCGTGACGTCGGTGACCGAAGAGCACGATCGTCTGGTCGGGGAGGTTTTTCCTGATTACGAGATTGGGCAGCTGCATGGACGTCTGCCGGCGGCGGAAAAAGAGGAAATGATGCGGCGGTTCAGGTCTGGCGAGATCAAGGTGTTGGTCGCCACGTCGGTCATCGAGGTCGGTGTGGACGTACCGAACGCCACGGTGATGTGCGTGGAGGGAGCCGACCGTTTCGGCTTGGCCCAGCTGCACCAGTTCCGCGGTCGGGTCGGGCGAGGGGAGCATCAGTCGTACTGCTTTCTCTTTCCCGCGAACTACGGGACAGCGGTACGGGAGAGGTTGTCGGCCATGGAGGCCACAGACGACGGTTTTGTGCTAGCCGAGAAAGATTTGGCGCTGCGCGGACCGGGAGATCTGTTGGGAGTCGAACAGTCGGGCCAGTTGTCCGAGCTGAAGTTCGCTTCGGTTGCGGACATGGATCTGGTGCGCGATACGCGGGTCGCGGCCCAGAGTATCCTAGAGGACGATCCGGAGCTGGATAACCATCCGGTTTTGCGCGAGTTCATCGGCGAGTCGGTACGCGAAGCGCATTTGGAGTGAGCGATATAAGCGCAGATGTACTTAAAATGGAGTTTTGCTATTCTGTATTTAGAATGCTTATATATCTTCAATAACAACACAGAGATAAACAAATTTAATGTCAGCCTATGCAGACAGAAGGAAATCGATTTGAAAAGAGGAAGACTGGTTTGGAAATGGAGGAAGGGGATGCGGAAAGGTTTTGGGACAGTTTGAATGTCGATCAAAGAAAGGTCCTGGTCGTCATGGCAGCCTTTCAGGATGGGTCTTTTGCTGAAGATTTTGTCGAGGTCGTCGATCTTGATTGGAGTCAACTGAAAGGGAATGGGTCTGGAAACGTGCTGGTCTCCATCCTGTTAGGTAATGGTGGTCGCCTTAGTGAAATTTTAGATCTTTCGGGGAAAGATTCGTCTTTTAAGACCTCATTGCCGGTCGGGGAGGAAGCTCTCATGCAGTTCGATAATGCCGTAAAGAATAGGAAAGATCATCCGGAAAGGTGGTCGTAGAATCTGCGAATGGGACTGTAACGCCTCCTTGATTCGTCTCCTCGTTCGGGGACGCTCATAATGACAAAATAAAGTGTCTGTCATCCCGGAATCGCGAGTGTAGCGGTTAGTATCCAGGATCCAGCATCAATCATAAAATGTCATCCCGGAAATCGCGTCAGCGATTATCCGGGATCCAGGATACGATCTTTTTGCTTCTGGGTCCCGGATCAAGTCCGGGACGACAAGGAGGTTGGCGAAAATAATAGGCTAAGATCAAGTCCGAGACAACACATAAAGGAGTATAGGCAGTCTTAAGACAGGATCATGCTTTCGCTTTGGTGACGGCAGCAAGCGCTTCAGCGATCGTATGTACGTCGCGGATTTCGATGTCGCCTTTCAGTCTGACCGAGGTCTTGTTGCGTGGCAGGGGAGCGACTGCGGTCCTGATACCTAGTCGAGCAGCTTCAGAGAGTCGTCGGTCGGTGGCCGGAACGGGCCGGATCTCGCCGCCCAGTCCGACCTCGCCCCAGACCGCCAGATCGCCGAGTGGCCGGTTGCCGTGAGCCGAGGCCAGGGCCAAGAGCACGGCCAGATCGACCGATGGATCCTTGATCTTCAGTCCGCCGACCACGTTCACGAAGACGTCATGCTGTCCCAGGTCCAGTCCGCCGCGCGCCGCCAACACTGCGATCAGCATTTCGAGCCGTGATTGGTCGAATCCGGTGGCGCGCCGCGTCGGATAGCCGAACGAGGTCGGCTGCACCAGGGCCTGGATGTCCACCAGCACCGGCCGCGTCCCTTCGAGTACGCACGAGATGACATCGCCGGGCGTTCCGCCGTTCCGTTCCTCGAGCATATAGGCGGACGGGTTGGTGATCTCCTTCAGTCCTTCGCCGGTCATCTCGAAGATTCCGGTCTCGTCGGTAGATCCGAAGCGGTTCTTGAGTACGCGAAGTATGCGCAGCTGTCCGGTCCGCTCGCCCTCGAATGACAGTACGGCGTCAACTAGATGCTCGAGTGTTTTTGGTCCGGCCACGTTGCCGTCCTTGGTCACGTGACCGACCAGGATCAGCGGTACGCCGGTTCGCTTGGCGAACTCGACCAGCTTGGCCGTGGCGCCGCGGATGGTGCTGACCGCACCGGCCTCGGCCGGGATTTCGGACGAGCGCAGCATCTGTACCGAGTCGATCACCGCCAGAGCCGGACGCTCATGGTCCAGCGTGGCGACGATCGTCTCGACCTCGGTCTCGCCCAGGAACAGTATTTCGTCCGCACTGTCGCCGATTCGTCCGGCACGTGACTTGATCTGGGCGGCCGACTCCTCGCCCGAGGCATAGACGACCTTACCCCGTGTCGACACGTGCGCCGCTATCTGCAGGCAAATGGTGGATTTGCCGATGCCCGGCTCGCCGCCGACCAGAGTGACCGATCCCGGGACGATGCCACCGCCGAACACGCGGTCGAGCTCGCCGATGCCGATGGGGGAACGGGCCGAGTCCTCGGTGCGGATGTCGCCGAAGCGTTCGGGCTTGGCCGGCGGGACTCCAGGACGTTTGGATGCCTGACCGGGCAGCCGTACCGAACTGCCGGAACCGGAACCCGACGTGGACGTCGCTCCGATCGCCACGGTGCCCCAGGCGCCGCATTCCAGGCATTGGCCGGTCCATTTGGGGCTCTGGGCGTCGCACTTGGTGCAGGTGTAGATCGTGGTGGCGGTTTTCATGCGCTTAAACTTAAAGGTGGCCTCTTTTGACCACCTTATCCTTTAGCTGATCTCTTTTGAAGGGTCAACGGACCGAAACCATCTTTTTAGAGACATTCATTTCGGTGAGTCTGGCAGTATCCTTCCAGGCCAGAGACGACCATCGGTCGTCCGTCGCAGGTAAAGCGACAGGGATTCGGTCCGCGGGTCATCACTCCTGTAGGACATAGCCGGCCGTAGTCTATTACTTTATGTCTGACCGACTCATCTGAGATACAGCGTGAACTGGAGAAGGGAGTGTAGGCTCCTGGCGAAAATCCAGTTGAGACCGTTCTGGTGGTGCTGGTGTCCGGATGCTCGAAGTGCCAGTATTCCGTGTTTAATCGTCCCCAACCAGCCTGCTTCATTGCTCGTTCGAGCTGCACTTGGCATTGAATATCTGAGTCGTTGAAGCGACCGACTCTTTCGGTCTGGCACCAGATGTCGCAGGCCAATGCGCTGGCATGCCCACCTCCGGTGGCAACCGCCAACGAGTTCAAATGCTCATAGAGAGCGCGGCCTATCGGTCCCCATTCGCCGACACGTGCAGAACGCGTTTCGACGGTTATCTCTCTCAGTGTTAGATTTTGGAAACGTTGGTCGGCTGGGACCATACGACCCTGGACGCGGATGACGGCGCCGTTTCTGGTCAGTCCAACGCTGCCGGTCGGTATTGTACAAGAGGTCCGGTAAAGACAACGTTTGATGTACATTCCTACAGTCGTAGCCGGTGATCGCCAGCATTGTCCTCGGATGGTCCAGGAGGCGTTTGATCGCAGGGAGACAAAGTTTGCCGCGGCAGCTTCTAGGTGGGAAACGATAGCCGGATTTACCAGCGAGATGGCCATACCATTACGTCTGACATCGACCAGATCACTAGGAGGTGTCGGCACCTGTAGGTTGCTGGGTAGTCTGGATACCAGATCAGGATCGGGGTCTTCGTGTGGAGTGTTCGGAACAACAAAGGGGTCAGCTACTACCGTTTCTATTCTTAATGCTCTGAGGCTAACTAGTTCCGGATTGACGGTGTAAAGCAGCAGGTAACTGCCCAAGATGAGTGCCAGACCTACGGCCGCACCCGTGATGCGCTTCTTGGCCGCGCCGACCTTTCCGGAGTCGCCGGCTGAGGTCAGCCACTGCAGTCCACCGATCATCATCATGACCACGGCCAGCACGGCCGCGACCGGGATGGCGTAGCGGAACAGGCCGGAGATGTAGTCGGCCAGCCAGGGGATGTCGATTGTTCGATTGCCGTTTTCGTCGTGAATGACGACGTCAGTTAGCCGTATGGTCGGAATGTCGATCGATAGAGGTGGGCTTACGGGAATTTCCGGGGCTCCTTCGTTTCCGGCAGGTGCAATCTCGTTTTCCACACAGGTGACCTGTCCGCCCTCGGTCAGGCGTCGGCAGGTTCCGCCCTGCTCCTGTGCTGTCCGGTCCGCAGGCCTGATCGACACAGTCGCTGCCGTCGGCCGCTCCGGACTCGCAGCAGGCGGCGTGCGGCAGGATCGTACAGCAGGAGCCGTTGTAGCCGGCGGCGATGGTCGCATCGGCGACAGGTGTCAGTCCGAACAGCAGCATGACCGTCGCCAGACAGACGGCAAGTGTCGTACGGCGGACGTTCTTCGTGGTGCGGATGACGTTGGACATGCGGTCTTTCAGGACGATGAGTTAATCAGGTCGTAGAATCGGTTTTTCTACGGACCACTGAGCGAATCGAAATGTTTTGTCGATGGTCGCGCGGAGCGGCTATTCCCAATGGAGAATTCTGTAGACCCGGCAGGAAGATGTTCCATGCGTTCCTTGTGTGTCGTTTCCGCGGCCTGCGGCAGCGACTCTATCCACCCAGGCGAAGTAGGCGTCCTTGCTGGCATGGGCGTTGATCGCGGCCATGTTGCCTTGAATGCCTGGTATGGAGGTCCGACTGCCACGCAGTCCGCCCATCTCGATGATCTCGTACGGCAGTCCGGCCCCTCCGGTATAGGTGAACATATGTCCCTTGTTGTCGGACCGGAAGACGTCGCCGAACTTCAGGCCGCCCGGAACTCGGTTGGCCGCCTCGGCACAGGTGGCACCTTGGGCCAGGAAGTATTGGCCGCTAGTCGAGAACATCATCTGCCAGATGGCGACGTTGTATCCGCCGCAGGCGAAGAGCTGACCGGTCCAACTGACGCAGTCGCCGCACATTCGTCCGGCGGCGAAGATCTTGTCCACCATCTCGTGCTGGTAGATGGTGCGCAGGTCCTCCACGGAGGCGCTGGCCGGGAAGGCAACGGAATGCGAACCGAGATGGTTGCGTATCCAGTCCGCCGTGCCGTGATTGGTGCATCCCGTCCTGCCGGTTCTGCCTCCACGGACGTAGACCGCAGCACCCTGCCTTCCCAGACTGACCCAAGTCGACAGGACATTCCTGAAGGCTTCCGGCGTCGCCGGCGAGCCTCTCTGGCAGACGGCCTGCAGACCTTCCCTGGTGGCAGAACCGTTGGAGGAGGTCGGGGCCGCACTGCCGGACCAGTTGAAGTCTCCACCCGACGGGGCGGTCAGGGCGTCGTCGGCACCGACATATTGGTACTCTTCCGTCACGACCGATCTGACCCGCAAGGCCGGAAGCAGCACCAAGTTGGGATTGACGGTATTGAACAGTAGGTAGCTCCCGACCAGAAGCATCAAACCGACGACCGCGCCCATGATGCGCTTCTTGGCCGCGCCGACCCTTCCGGCGTCGCCGGCCGAGGTGAGCCACTGCAGCCCGCCGATCATCATCATGACCACGGCGAGGATGGCCGCGACCGGGATGGCGTAGCGGAACAGGCCGGAGATGTAGTCGGCCAGCCAGGGAATGTCAATCGATCTCGTCTGTCCGCTGCCGGAGATGACGGCGTCGGTGAAGCGGACAGTCGGGATGTCGATCGATAGTCGTGGGTTCGCGGGGATCTCAAGAGGCTCCTCATCTGAATCGGCGGTCGGCGCTGCCGACTGGATGCACTTGATCTCGCCGCCAGATCCGCAGCTTTGGTCTTCTCCGCCGGAAGCTGAAGTGCAGATGCGGCGGCAGGTTCCGTTCTGGTCATCGGCCGTCGGTCCGCAGGCCTGGCCGATGCAGGCCGAAGCCTCGCCGGCCCCCGAGGGGCAGCAGGCCGGCAGTGGTACCGAACCGCCGCAGCAGGCCGAACCGTAGCTTACGGATGCGTGGTCTGCGGGCGGCACTGTGGCCCGGACGCCGGTCGGGAGCAGGGAAAGCGAAATCAGTACGGCCAGTCCGGCCGACAGGACGGTTCGTCTGATGTCGAATGAGGTGATGGTCCAAGTCCTTGAAGACATCTCGGTGTGGATTAAGTGCCTACATGCGAAGGCAGCCGTCATTGTCGAAAGCCACCTCGGGCCAGTTCCAGGTCTATCGTGGTGCGCAGTCGTTCGACGCTGACCACGCCGGACAGTCGCGTGTTGCCGACGAAAAGGTAGGGTGTGGCGTCGATACCCAGCGACAGGGCCTCGTCGACGTCGCGCCTGACCAGCGGTTCGGTCAGCCGGCCGGAGTAGCAGCTGCCGAACCTTTCCACATCCAGTCCGTCCTCTCCGGCGAACAGCAGGAAGTTAGACTCGTCGAGCGAGGTTTGGTTGGCCATCAGCAGGTCGTGGTACCGCCAGAAGTCGCCCTGCTCCCCGGCGCACCTTGCGGCCACGGCCGCGTTCATGGCATCGGGATGGATTCGGGTGTCGGGCAGGTCCTTCCAGACCAGCCGGATGCGGTCAGGGTAGGCGGTTATGGCTTCGATGAGGTTCGGCTCGACCTGGGCGCAGGCGATGCACTGGTAGTCGCCGAACACGAAGACGGAGATCTCCGCTCCGTTCGGGCCCAACGTCGGATTGCCGAAGTCGGAGCGGGGAACGAGCGACGTTTCGGTCGGACTGTCGGTCGGCTGCGGATCGGTTCTTTCGGTCCTGTCGGGCAGCGAGACTATGCCGAATATGACCAAGAGAGCCACGGCGACGACGGTGACCGTACCCAGGAAGGCGGAGGACTTGCCCATATCAGCGGAGCCGCAGCTCGTTCAGCATGCCCGAGCCGCGGTCGGTGAAGAGCAGCTTGCTGTGGTCGGCGGTCACCATGATGCTGCCGACGGTGTGGTTGCCTTCGGGGATGGCCACTTGGGTCTGCAGGCCGGTAGTCAGGTCGATGCCGATGATGTCGTCCGGAGTCGAGTCGGCGACGGTCGGCTGCAGCCCGGCGCCGCGCGGCAGGTCGCGCGGTACCGCGCAGTACAGCATGTTCGTTCCGGCGAAGGTGCACTTGTCGGACCAGGTATTGACGTTGAGCATGCGGCGATTGAGGCCGATGTCGTCGCCGGAGGCGTCGACTATCCATAGCTGCGGCTTGTAGTCGGAAAGGGAACCGGCTACGGAGTAGAGCAGCCGTTCGCCGTCCGGTGCCCAAGACGGGCGGAAGTCCAGGCCGTCCACCATGATGGAGCGGAAGTTCTCGTGGTTCTGGCCCAGGAAGAAGACCTCCTGTCCGTCGACTCCGCGCTTGTCGCCGGTGGTGGCCGTGGCTACGATCTGGTTGTTGGGGGACCAGGCGACCTGCACCTTGTCGGCGTTGTTGCCGAGCTCCTGGATCGGGCGGGCATTGGAGCCGTCCGGACTGGAGATGATCAGGAACCGGTTCGCCGGATCGAGGCCGATGCTCTTGGCCACTATGCTGCTTCCCTGCGGACTGAAGTCGAAGTCCTGCCAATGCTTGGGCAGCGTCACCTGTTTGTCGGAGTTGAAGTCGTAGAAGATGTTGGAACCGTCCGGATATTCGATGATGGCCGTGTCTCCCTTGGGCGAGAAGCTGGCCTGTTCCACGTTGAAGAAGGTCTTGCCCGAGAGCTGCTGGATAGTGCCGTCGGACAGCACCCGATAGAACTTGCCGTCGTTGCGGTTGTAGTAGTTGAGGTCGCCCAAGCTTGTCAGCATGGCGCCGGACGTCGGCACCGGGGCTATGGTGGTCACTTTGGTCAGTCCGCCGGACGCCACCGGCGAGACTTGTGCGTTCGGCAGGCCGGTTTCCGTGCCGGTCGGCGTTCCGGTCGGCGTTCCTGGTTGGGCCGACGGCAGCCCGCCGGGTGCGACATTGACGAGGTCTTCGCCTCCGGGCGGAATCTCGGCCGGAGACAGCGGACCGAATACGATTCGGTAGAGTGCGAAGCCGATTCCGACGGTCACGGCCAGGAACAGCAGGACGAGTCCTATTTTCTTGATCATAATGGGCAGTTATTTATTGGGGTTCTGGACTATGGCGTCTTCGGGTAGTGTCCCTGCGACTGGGAGGCACGCTGGACGAAGGCGACTCGGTTCAGGCTCCTAATGGCTGCCGGATATCATATGCTAGACGATGCCTCAGCTTGAGGCCGCCTCGCCGATCACGCCCACGACCAATTCGATCAGCAGTAAGATCAGGATCAGCACCGCCAGGTAGAGCATCGACAGTACGATCAGCCCCAGCCACTCGAAGGCGTTGAAGGTGCGCAGCCATTTGATCTTGAGCCAGTGGGCGCCGGTGACCCAGATCCAGCACAGCAGTAGGCAGCAGGGGACCGTGAAGAACGGATCCTCGCAAAGCACCGAGTAGGCGGTGAAGAGCAGCAGCCAAGGTCCATACTTGTTGGCGATGCCCCAGAGCGATTTGGCCGTCCCCATAACGCCTTCATTGGCGAAATTTTGGGCGACTTTGCTCGCCTCGTCGGCCGCCATTTTGCCGATGCCGACACCTGAAGCGATTTTGGCGGCCGCTCGGGCTGTCTCAATCGAGGAGGGGCCTTCTCTCACCGCGGCGGCGGCGTCGCCGGCCTTGCTGTCGGGCATTGGCCGGTAGCTCGAACCGGCGGATTTCATCGCGCCAGAATCGAAAGTCGAAGCCGCGGCCGTCGCTCCCGGACCCGGCAGGTTGAGTCCGCCGGACAGCGAAGAGCCCAGCCGTCCTCGTTCCAGACGGCGGGCCCAGTTCTGTTCCTGCGATGGATTTTGGTCGTTAGGCTTTGGCATCGGCTTTGACTTTCTTCTTGCTGACCGTCTTGGTCGTCGCCGGCTTCTTGGCCGCCGTGTTCCGGCGCAGTTTCCTGACCACGACCTTCTGTCCGTCGGACTCCAGCCGCAGGCTGTCGCCACGACCGAAGTCGTCCGAGAGCACTCCCTTGGCCAGTGGACTTTCTACCAGTTCCTGTATCTGCCGGCGGACCGGCCGGGCGCCGTAGAGCGGGTTGTAGCTGCGTTCGGCCAGCAGGTCGAGTGCCTGTTCGTCGGCCGCGAGCTTCAGTCCGTAATCGGCCGACAGACGTTCGGACAGCTCGCCGATCTGCAGGGCGACGATTTTTTTCAGGTCAGGCTGCGACAGCGGCCGGAACATCACCACCCGGTCGATGCGGTTCAGGAATTCGGGCCGGAAGGAACGCTCCAGCTCGCCGGTGATGGCCGCCCGCGTCTCGTCGACGTCTGGTTCGCCTGCCTTCTCGCCGGAGGAGAAGCCGATGCTGCCGCCGCTCTTCATTTCGCCGGCGCCGACGTTAGAGGTCATGACGATGATCGTGTTCTTGAAGTTGATCTTGCGTCCGGTCGCATCGGTGATGTGCCCGTCCTCGAGGATCTGCAGCAGCAGGTTGTGCACGTCGGGGTGGGCCTTCTCGATCTCGTCGAACAGGACCAGCGAGTGCGGCTTGCGTTTGACCATGTCCGTCAGCTTAGTGCTTTCGCGGTAGCCGACGTAGCCCGCCGGCGCGCCGATCAGCTTGGACATGTTGAAGCCTTCGGAGAACTCGGACATGTCGATGCGAACCAGCGCATCGGGGTCGTGGAGCACCTCCTCGGCCAGCAGCTTGGTCAGCTCGGTCTTGCCCACGCCGGACGGTCCGAGGAACATGAAGGAGGCGAGCGGGCGGTCTGGGTTGGCCATGCCGGCCTTGGCGCGGCGGATCATCTCGGCCACGGCCGCGACGGCGTCTTCCTGACCGACGATGCGCCGGCCGAGCCTGTCTTCCAGTCCGAGCAGGCGGGCCTTCTCCTCGGTCAGCATGTCGTGCAGGGGAACGCCGGTGGCCTGCGAGACGATCTCGGCGATGTCCTTGCGGCCGATCTTGACCGTCGGCTTTTTTGACTTGGATTTGGTGCCGGAAACGAGCTTCTTGAGCTCTTGAGCCAATTTTTCCTCTTCACCTTTCAGCTTTAGTGCCTCGATGAAGTTCTCGCCCTGCACTGCTTTGTCCTTGCGCTGCCGGACCTTCTCCAGCTCGCTTTCGACCCGGACGGCCTTGAGCCGGATCGAGTTGCCTCCCTGCGAGACGTGCGCGCGGGCGGCAGCCTCGTCGATCAGGTCAATTGCCTTGTCCGGCAGGAAACGGTCGGTCAGGTATCGTTCCGACAGCTCGACGGACGCGTCGATGGCCTCGTCGGTGATGGTCACGTCATGGTGCTTCTCGTAGCGGCTGCGCAGTCCGCGCAGGATCTGCCCGGTCGCGTCGACTGACGGCTGGTCCACGGAGATCGCCTGGAAGCGCCGCTCCAGCGCGCCGTCGCTCTCGATGTGCTTCTTGTATTCGGCGATGGTAGTGGCTCCGATGCAGCGCATCTGTCCGCGGGCCAGTGCCGGCTTGAGCAGGTTGGCGGCGTCCATCGAGCCGTTGGTCGATCCGGCCCCCATGATGTTGTGCAGCTCGTCGATGAACAGGATCAGGTCCGGATTGGCCTTCATTTCCTCGGTCATCTGCTTGATGCGGCCCTCGAACTCGCCGCGGTAGATCGTGCCGGCGACCATCAGCCCCAGGTCCAGGGATAGGATGCGCTTGTTGGCCAGCAGCTCCGGTACGTCTCCTTCGACGATTTTCTTGGCCAGTCCCTCGATGATGGCGGTCTTGCCTATGCCTGGTTCGCCCAGGAGCACCGGATTGTTCTTGTTGCGGCGGCAGAGCACCTGGATCATCCGCTCTATCTCCTGGTCGCGGCCGATGACCGGGTCGATGCCGCGCTGTACCTCCGGGTCGGTCAGGTCGACGGTGAAGAACTCGAGGGCCGGCGTCTTCGGTTCCTGCGTCTCCAGGCCGACCGTTACCTGATTCTCCTTCGTCTTGATTTCGCGCGTCGGAGCCTTGCCCGACTCGAACGTCTCCGTGATCTCGGGGAAGCGTGAAGTGCTGTTCAGCGTAGTGCTGACCTGGCCGAGCAGTGCCGACTGGTCGATGTCCTGATCGGAAAGGATGGCACAGATAACCGGAGAGCTGATCTCGAGCAGACCGAAGAGCAGATGTTCGGTGCCGACGTAGCGGTGCTGGTTGGAGTTGGCGGTCATGACGGCCTTCTCAACGGCCCGCTTGGCCTCGGCCGACAGGCGGGGAGAGGCGACCGGCCCGTCGGACGGCGTGAACTGATTGACTGCGACAAGCATTTGGCGCAGCTCCTCCGTGTTCAGTTCGTTCTGCCGGAGGATTTCTCCGCCCATGCTGCCGCGCTGCAGTACCATGGCTAGGAGCAGGTGCTCGGGATGGATGTTGGCCGACGACATTTCGGTGGCCAGAGAGTGGGATTTGGCTAGGGTGTTCTTGAGGTGGACCGTGAACTTGTTGAGTATTTCGGTGTTCATAGGGCGGTGGTGATTCTGCATTTTTTGTCGGTGATAAGATTTTGCGTCGGCCTTTTCGCTGGTGCAGTGGCGACGGAAGAGAGTCAGGGCAAGAGGGGAACGTCGGTTCCGCTGTCGCCTCGGCGCTCTTACG
>Ga0066637_10001868_pt1 | contig 13813 bp, 14 predicted proteins | sample CryGeyCG2014_020_FD_62737 | JGI IMG/M metagenome (GOLD analysis project Ga0066637, IMG submission 62737) | Groundwater microbial communities from aquifer - Crystal Geyser CG08_land_8/20/14_0.20 | ecosystem: Environmental > Aquatic > Deep subsurface > Groundwater | place: USA: Utah: Grand County...
TTAATAAATGTCTTAAGGGTTGTCGTCCAGAGATTGTTATTCATTTAGCTTCTTTGAAAAACGTTACCAGGGATCCAGCCTTAATTGAAGCTATGTATGATGTTAATGTGAGACCCTTTTTAACCTATGGGCCAACTCAAGATACTAGCTTGTTTATTCCTTCCCTTATCAAACATTGCCTTTGGGGAAAGGATTTTAAGATGACTAGGGGGGAACAAACTAGGGAATTTAATTATGTCACAGATATTGCAGAAGGTTTTGTGCTAGTGGCGCAAGCGGAAAACGTAATTGGTGAAATAATTAACCTTGGTAATAGCTGGGAGTATAAGATTAAGGATGTTGCTCAAAAAATTGTTGAATTTATGGGGAATGTAACGAAGCTTGATTTGGGGGCTTTCCCCTATCGGCCAGGGGAGGCAATGCGATTTTTTAGTTCTAGTGAAAAAGCTAAAAAACTTTTGGGTTGGGTGCCTAAGGTTAATTTGGATGAAGGCTTAGAAAAAACAATTACTTGGTATAAACAAAATAAAAATGTTCTTCTTTAAAGGCTTAAAAAGTAAAATATTTACTGTTGTTTTTCTTTTTGTATTGGGTTCTTCTCTGCGTCTTTTTTTTGCTCCGCCCCAAAATACGACAGCAGACCCATTTGAAATTATAACTGCAGCTAAAACGATAAGTGAACGAGGTGTTTATTTGGTACCTATTGTTGGTTCCGCTGATTTAAACATTCACTATAAACCAGCTGGTTGGCCAGTTGGCTTTCCTCTGATGCTCTCTGCTCTATATAATCTATTGGGCTATAGTGAGCTGTTGGCCAGATTGTTTACAGTTTTTCTTGGCAGTTTTGTAATTGTTTTTGTCTTTATTTTAGCTGATTTGTTTTTTGGTGGAGAAGTTGCTTTCTTATCTGGTTTGATGCTTGCTTTGAATCCATTACTAGTGGCATTTAATGGTCGAATCTTTACTAATAATCCGGAATTGTGTTTTTTATATGCGTCTATTACCTGTTTGTTGTTAGCTGTGGTGGAAAAAAGCCAAACATTAAAGTTTATTAATATTTTATCAATTACTACGAGGAAAAAACGTTTTTTGTTGTTATTATTTTCTTTCTTTTTACTTGGGTTTTTATTGACCATTCGAGATACAGCCAGCATGTTTCTGCTTGTTTATGCTTATATTTTTTATCAGGCAGGTTTCTTCTCGTTCTATCAAGCCCGTAAACGTTTTAAACAGGCTTTGAAATTGTTTTTTGTTATATTGATCTCTTTTATTGTTGGATATTTGCCGAGTCTGTATTTCAATTTTCAGAATTATGGATATTTTCTGATTTCAACTACTTATAAGTGGGGAGGAAAATTGAATTTCCATTATATGTTGTTTGGTTCGGGCGGCTTGTCTGGGGCCGCTGAAATGTTTTTAACTGGCTTGTTTTATACTTTTCCGATCTTGTCATTGTTTTTTATAAACAAATTTACGCGTCAAGATCGCTTTTTAGTTGTTTGTTATATTTTAATGTTTATAGTGTTGATTTTAATTAATGGGGCCTATCCAATTAACGGGGCTTCCCCGCGTTATATTTTACCCTTAATTCCATTTATGACTATTTTAGCCGCTCATGCTTTGCTAACTCTTTCTCCCAGAATCATGTGGTGGGGACGTAGCATTATTATTTTGTTCGTGGTGGGCTGGTTTTGTTTTTTGTTTTATCCGTGGCCCGGACTTTTTAGTTTCTCGCCCAAATTTGCTTATGCAACTTATTATTCACCTGTCTATCAAAAATACCCATTTAATAATTACCCAACGCATATCAATGCCTTAACCTGTTGGGTTAAAGCCCATACACCTAAAAATGCCGTAATTCTGGTTACTTCAGCCCAGCCATATCACTTTTATTATTATGCTCAAAGGGATACAATTATTTTTTCTAATGTTACAACGCAGGTTTTAGAATCTATTATTAAGAAACGTCCTGTATATATTGTTGAAGAACATATCGATATCTATAATCCGGACATGATCAATAATATTAAGAATATTATAAAGAGTTGTGGGTTTAGTTATGTTGTGGTAGGAGAGATTCCCTTGTTTAGTCCCAGATTTGGGCAAACAAAAATGCATATTTATCAGGTAAAGGATAAATCTAAATGAAAAAACTTTTGAGTAAAATTATTAATAAAAAGGCGAAAATTGGTATTATAGGATTGGGCTACGTTGGCCTACCTTTGGTTAGAGAGTTTTTAAGGGTTGGCTTCCCAGTTATTGGTTTTGATGTGGACAATAAGAAGGTTTCTTTGCTTAATCAAGGAAAAAGCTATATCAAGCACATTGCCAATAAAACCATCAAAGATTTTGTCTCAAGTGGCCGGTTTCAGGCGATAACAAATTTTTCCAGTCTTAAAAATGTTGATGTTGTTATTATCTGTGTTCCCACACCCCTCAATGATTATCGCGAGCCAGATTTATCTTATATCTTAGAAACCACAAAAACAATTGCGCTAAATCTTAAAAAGGGTCAGTTAATTGTTTTGGAAAGTACCACATACCCAGGAACAACAGATGAGGTTATTTTGCCTTTGCTGGAGCAAGGGAGCTTAAAGGTTGGCCAAGATATTTTCCTAGCTTTTTCGCCAGAAAGAGAAGACCCAAGCAATAAAGATTTTGGTCTAGGTAGTGTGCCTAAAGTTGTTGGAGGAATTACTCCCGGTTGTTTGCAATTGGCTCAGACGCTTTATGATCAAATTGTGGTAAAAACTGTGCCTGTGTCCAGTCCCAGGGTAGCTGAAGCTACAAAATTACTAGAAAATATTTATCGGGCAGTAAACATTGCCCTTGTAAATGAACTTAAAATGCTTTTTGATCGCATGCAAATTGATATTTTTGAGGTTATTAACGCAGCAAAGACAAAGCCTTTTGGTTTCCAGGCTTTTTATCCTGGCCCTGGTTTGGGCGGGCATTGTATCCCTATTGATCCTTTTTATTTAACCTGGAAAGCTCGGCAGTATGATTTTGCAACTAGATTTATTGAATTAGCTGGAGAGATTAATACCAACATGCCTTACTATGTTTTTGATAAAATAGTTTCTGCGCTTGGACAGGATGGTAAGTCCATAAAAAATGCTAGGATTTTGGTTCTGGGTACGGCTTATAAAAAAGACATTGATGATCAACGGGAATCGCCAGCATTAAAAATTATTGACTTGTTGATTAAGAAAAAAGCTAGGGTTTCATACAATGATCCTAATGTGCCAAGGTGTTTTGGCCATCAACGTTTTCCTGGAATTGATCTGTCTTCAACATCTTTAACCCCAAAACATTTAAAGGCTATTGATTGTGTTGTCTTGGTTACTAATCATTCTGCTTATAATTACGAATTCATTGCTAAACACTCGAAATTGATTGTTGATACGCGCAATGCTTTTGGATCTGTGAAAAAAAATAAAGCTAGAATTGTGCCGGCTTAAATGAAATCAAAGATTTATGGAGGCCACTACTGTCCCAACGTTGAAGGTGGAAAAACGTTGTAGTGCTTGAATAGACAGGAGATATCTGGAGTTTATGGGTGTAGTTGATTTGAAATCAAAGGATAATAGGCGTTATGCTTTTTTGGGTAAACACCTGGCAAGTCGAGCTTTTTTAAAGTAGTGATATGTTATATTTAGATAATAAATGGAGAACCCATGCGTCAACTAATCCAAAATTATAAAAGCGGTGAATTGCAGCTAGTCGAAGTCCCAGATCCGATTTTGCGGCCAGGTGGGGTTGTCTTAGAGACCAAAAACTCGCTGGTCAGTGTTGGCACAGAAAAGCTGATGATCAGCTTGGCGCAAAAGGGATATATTGGCAAAGCCATGGCTAGGCCGGATCTTGTAAAGCAGGTCATTAACAAGATCAAAGTTGACGGTCTGGTTGATACCTATAAAGCGGTGATGAGTCGCTTAGATACACCGGTGACGCTTGGTTATAGTTCGGCTGGGGTGATTAGGGAAATGTCCGATCTCCAAGGTCCTATCTCCTATGTCATCGGGGATAGAATAGCGTGCTTTGGCGATGGGTTTGCTACTCATTCTGAGTTGAGCTTTGTTCCGAAAAATATGTTTGTTAAGATTCCGGATAATGTCTTTTTTGAAGAAGCAGCTTTTGTTGGGCTGGGTTCGATTGCCCTGAATGCGATCAGGGTAACAAATTTAACCTTTGGTGAAAAGGTGGTTGTTGTGGGACTCGGATTACTTGGCCAGCTCACTGTGCAAATGCTTAAGGCCTTTGGTTGCCAGGTACTTGGGGTTGATATTAGTGAAGCCAAGCTCAAAATGGCTAGAGAGTTTGGAGCAAATCTTTGCCTCTTGTCCGATGTCCGAGGTCCTATGTCCGATGTCGTCAACGCAATAAAAGATTTTACCGGTGGGATAGGGGCGGATGCGGTCATTATTATGGCTGGCTCACAGGATAACAAGCCAATTGAAATGGCGGCAGAGATCTCGCGTGATCAAGGGAGGATAACTGCTTGCGGTATGGTTTCTTTAGATGTCCCGCGCCAGGAGTTTTTCAAAAAAGAGCTTAAGGTTGTTGTTTCTCGCGCCACCGGGCCGGGGAAATTTGATCCGCTCTATGAAAATCGGGGGATTGATTATCCGCTCCCCTATGTCAGGTGGACCACCCAAAGGAACATGGAGTGTTTTCTTTCTCTAGTGGCAGAGCAAAGGGTCAAGCTAGAGAAACTAGTTAGCCATCGCTTTAAACTTGACGAGGCCTTAGCTGGTTATGAAATGCTTTTATCTGGCAAAGAGCCGTATTTAGGGGTTTTATTGGAATATGGACAAAAATCTGAGCCTAAGAGAAAAGTTGCTTTGAGCTCAAATGTCCAATCTTCACCAACTAAAGTTGAGGGGACAATTGCTTTAGGTTTAATTGGGGCCGGTCTACATGCAAACACTAGTTTGTTACCAACCTTAAAGAGTTTCAAGGATGTCAAATTGGTTGGCTTGGCTGATGCAGAAGGGTTTAAGGGGCGGCATACAGCCCAAAAATATGGTTTTGCTTACTGCACCACTGATTATCACGAATTACTAAAGGATAATAATATTAACTTAGTACTAATTGCGACTAGACATAACTTGCACGCGCAAATGGTGCAGGATTCCTTTGCGGCAGGTAAACATGTCTTTGTTGAAAAGCCCTTGGCTATGAAGCTGGAAGAGTTAAAGCAGATCAAGGAGGTTTATATAAAATCCGGCCGGCAACTAATGGTCGGTTTTAATCGTCGCTTTGCCCCCCACACACTGATGGCTAAAGAGTTGCTGGGCAAAACAGACAATTTAGTGATCAATTGCCGAGTGAATGCTGGTTTTGTGCCTGGCGATAGCTGGATCCATGATGCCAGCGAGGGTGGGGGGCGCGTTATTGGCGAGGTTTGTCACTTTGTTGATCTTCTTCAAACACTAACAAATTCTTCGCCAGTTGAGGTCTTTGCCAAAGCAACTGATAAAAATGGTGGGGACAACCTGGTTATTACTTTAAAATTTGCCAATGGTTCAATCGGGACAATTACATATGCGTCTCAAGGAGATCGTATCTTGCCAAGGGAGCGGATTGAGGTTTTTGCTGGCAGTTCTGTGTGTGTGATCGATAATTTTAAAAATCTGTTTTATGCCAAAGATGGCAAGATAGTTAAAAAGAAGGCCTTTAGTCTTGACCGAGGTTATGCTGGAGAATTTAAGGCTTTGTTTTCCTCCTTGCGTGATGGTGGGGTGGCCATCCCCTTTGACAGCCAATTATTAACAACTTTGACCACTTTTGCTATTATTAAGTCAATAAAAAGTGGCCATTCACAAGAAATTACGCTAGACGACCTAGTACACAGTACCCAGGAAAAAATATGCATATATTAATCTTATCCGAAGCCTTCCCCCCAGAGACAAAATCTGCCTCAACCCTTTTTTTTGAGCTGGCCGAGACGTTAGTAGAGCGGGGGCACAAGGTCTCTGTTATCACTCGAATGCCGCGTTATAACGTGGCTGATGGAACAGATTTAAATAATATTCCCAAACAGGAGACGCTGGCTGGGATAGAGGTTTATCGCTTTGCCACGCCACCTTTAGCTAGGAGCATCCCTTTAATCAGGGGATTTGAACATTTTCTACTAGGGATTATTTTCTTTTTTGGCGGGCTTAAGGTTAAAGATTTTGATGCGATCTTGGTTTATTCTCCGCCGTTGCCGCTGGGCATTTCTGGCTATTGGTTAAGCAAGTTAAGGCGTAAACCTTTGCTTGTTAATATTCAAGACCTTTATCCGCAAACAGTGATTGATCTTGGCTTGCTCAAAAATAAGTTCCTGATTTGGGTCTCGAAAACAATGGAAAAATTTATTTATTGCCGAGCCAATGCCTTAACCGTTCATTCATCAGGAAACAAAGAGTATGTTGTAGCCAATGGGGCTAGTCTAAACACAACGACAGTAGTCCATAATTGGGTTGATACAGATTTGATTAAGCCCGGGAAAAGAGAAAATGATTTTTCAAAAGAGTATAAATTGCAAGATAAATTTGTCATCTCTTTTGCCGGCGTGATGGGTTTTGCCCAGGGGCTTGAGGTGGTAATTAAAGCCGCAGATATGCTAAAACGACATAGGACCTCGGACCTCGGACCTAGGACAAAAGAAATAGTATTTGTCTTGGTTGGCGATGGGATCAAGAAAAAAGAACTGCAAGAGCAAGCAATAAGTTTAGGCTTAGATAATGTTTTGTTTGTCCCAACTCAGCCACGGACTATCTATCCGCAGATCCTCCATGCTTCTGACATCTGTTTGGTGACTTTGCAGCCAGATTTAGTGACCCCTGTTGTTCCAGGTAAGTTGCTAAGTATTATGGCAGCTGGCAAGCCAGTTATTACCAGTTTGCCCCTGACAGGTGACACACCTAAAATTGTTGAAGGGAGTAATTGCGGTCTTTGCGTGCCGCCAGCTGACCCTGCAAGCCTTGCTAAAGCTCTCCTTAAATTGTATAATGATACAAACTTGAGAGAAGAGCTAGGGCGAAATGGCCGCCAAGAATCGGAAGCAAATTTTTCTCGCCAAAGCTGTGTGACTCAATATGAAGAGATCCTAAAAAAATTAGTTGGAGATTAAAACATGGATTATTTAAAAAGGTATAGTGGGGCCAAGGTTTTAGTGACGGGTGGTGCTGGTGCCATTGGCAGCAATTTAGTTAGAGCTTTGGCTGAGGCAGGAGCAGAAAAGGTTTTAGTTCTTGACAATCTATCCTCAGCCGAACGTTGGAGTGTTCCTTCTTTGCCAAATGTCTTGTTTATTGAAGGGGATGTTAGGGACGAAGTAAAACTTAAAAGAGTATTTTTTGAAGAGCCACAATATATTTTCCACCTGGCTGCTTTTTTTGCTAATCAAAATTCTGTCGATCATCCAGAAACTGATTTAGAGGTAAATGGCTTGGGAACATTAAAGCTTTTAGAATATGCAAGTATCGCTAAAGCTAGCATCAAAAGATTTGTTTATGCGTCTTCTGGCTGTTCAATTTATGGCTCTAATGCGCCAATGCCCTTAAAAGAAGAGTTTATGTCCCTCCATCTCTCAACCCCCTATCAAATAACAAAAATGCTAGGAGAGTTGTATTGCAATTTCTTTCATCATCATTACGATTTACCAGTGGTAAAAACTCGGTTTTTTAATTCGTATGGACCAGGAGAAGTCCCAGGACAATACCGCAATGTTATTCCAAACTTTATTTACCGAGCTATCAAAAAAATGCCTCTTCCTATAACAGGGACAGGAGAAGAAACAAGAGATTTTACTTATGTTACTGATATAATTGAAGGTCTCCTGAAAGCAGGTCTTTATGAGAATGTGATTGGCCAGGAGTTTAACTTGGCTTCTGAAGTTGAAACAAGAATTAAAGATCTTGCAGAGATGATTAATAACATTACAAATAACCCGGCTGGCATACAATTTTTAGGAAGAAGAAAATGGGATACCAAGAGTCGTCTTTTGGCTTCGGTTGATAGGGCAAGAAAACTTATTGGGTATGAACCAAAAACGCTATTTGATCAAGGGTTAAGGAATACTATTCAGTGGTTTAAGGATAATTGGGATAATATCGAAAAGTCAGCCAGTTTTGGCCCTGGGGCTTCCTCGGCAGTCAGAACAATTGTAACTAAATGAAAGAGACACGTATTTTAGTAACTGGTGGTTCTGGTTTTATTGGGACCAATATGATTAACCGCCTTCAAAGCGAGGGTTACCAAAAACTTCTTAATATAGATATCAAACCGCCGCGAGAAGAAAAACACCGTCAATATTGGCATGAGTGTGATATTTTAGATCTAGAGAAACTGCAGCGAACGATACAAGATTTTCAGCCTGAATTGGTGGTGCACTTGGCAGCTAAAACAGGATTAACTCGGGCAAACCTAGATTGTTATGCGGAAAACACCACTGGAGTCAAGAACATGATTGCTGCTCTGAGGGCAACTCCAACAGTTAAGAGGGCTGTTTTTACCTCTACCTTGCTAGTTTGCCAAATGGGCTATATTCCCCAAAATGATACAGACTATAAACCTTCAACTCTTTATGGTGAGAGTAAGGTTATTGGTGAAAAAATTGTTCGCGAGCAAAAAGATTTAAATTTTGATTGGATAATTATTCGGCCAATTTCTATTTGGGGGCCGTGGGGTGATGAGCCTTATATTAATTTTTTCCGCTCAATTAAAAAGGGCTGGTATTTTCACATTGGAAGCGGCCATTATCGACGGTCCTTAGGGTACGTTGAAAACGCGGTTTATTCAATATATATTTTGCTCACAGCTGAACAAGGTAAAGTAAGAGGAAAGACATTTTATATTGCTGATTATGGACCAGCTGATCTGTATGATATGGCAGCTGAGATCAGGGATCAGCTTAAGGCGCGTCGAATATTTCATCTGCCGTTGACCTTGGCAAAATTTATTGCCAAGATTGGGGACATTTTTAGGCAAAGAGGCTGGGAAAATGTTCCTCTGCAAAGCTTTCGTCTCAATAATATATTAACTGAGTATGTTTTTGATATGAACCACCTTAAACAAGTGATTGGTGAGCAGCCATTTTCGTTGAAACAAGGGGTTTCAAGAACAATTAACTGGCTTAGGCAAAGTAATGGCTTTTGATCTTAGTGGTTGCTAACTTTTATCAATTATAATAAAATGCAGTAATGTTATTTCTGATCTTACTGATCTCTTGTTTGTTTGCATTATGTCTGACCCCACTTTGTAAATATTTGAGTTATAAGTTGAGGATTCTTGATAGCCCCAATCATCGCAAAATTCACGCCAAACCTATTCCCTTACTTGGCGGCCTAGCAATTTTCCTTAGTTTTAGCTTGGGATTATTAATAACTGGAACTTTTAACAGAGAAATATTGTGTCTAATAATCTTTGGGGTTGCCTTTATTGTTTTGGGTTTTTTTGATGATGCTGGAATCAAGATTCGGGCCCGTTACAAGATTTGGTCACATCTTGTTTTTGCTTTTGTTTTTATCTATTTAACAGGCATCTTTTTTAATTTAGTGGCAATCAATTGGCTAAACTGGCTTTTAACCGCCTGTTTTATTACTTTTATGACCAATTCAACTAATATGCTCGACGGCATGGACGGCCTGGTCTCTGGCCTGGCTTTTTGGGCTTCATTATTCCTGGCCTTACTCGCCTATAACAACAACTTACCTCATATTGCAATGCTCTGCCTGGCCCTGGCCGGCGCAACCTTGGGCTTTTTAAAGTACAATTTCAATCCAGCCTCAATCTTTTTAGGGGAGGGTGGGGCGACCTTAATCGGTTTTTTGCTGGCCGTAATTGCGATCAAGCTCAAGGTCTACCAGCTTTGGAACGTCGCCTTGCTCCTGGGGATCCCCAGGCTCCAGTTTATTTCGTTTATTGTCCCGTTGATTATCCTGGCCATCCCTATTTTTGACACCTGCTTTGTCTTTACCAACCGCTTTATCAACCATATTAAAATGAGTACCCCGGGGAAGGATCATTCCCATCACCGTATTCATCTCATGGGGCTCTCTCAAAAAGCCACGGTCTTAACCCTTTATTCTGTCCAGATAGTCTTGGGTGCGATTGCGCTAACCATAGCGAATTCCGATCTGCAACAGTTTCTCTCTTTACTGCTGATATTGATTGTAATGGCTTTTGTTGCCTGGAATTTCCTCCTGCGGGTTAAGGTCTATTCGTGAGAGGTGAGGGGGGGTGTTTTCATTGACAATGAAAGCATTTAATGATAAGTTTTCTTTATGAGCGAAAATATTTATCAGACGTTTAGTCGAACAATGTTAAAAACGATTTTGCTGGAACAAAGAGATTTGTTTGCCAAAAAAGATCGGGGAATAAAGCGTGAGACGCTGGATAAGGTGAAAGTCGCTATGCGGTCGCCACACGCGATTGTTATCTCTGGTTTGCGTCGGGTGGGAAAATCAACCCTGCTGGCCCAGATAGCTGATCTTATAGGGGAAAACAATTATTATTATGTTAATTTTGAAGATGAGCGTCTGGCTGGTTTTTCTTCCTCTGCCGCTAATGACTTGCACAAAACACTTGGCCTGTTGTTTGGTGAAAGAAAAATTTTTTTGCTGGATGAAATTCAAAATATTCCTGGTTGGGAAAGATTTGTGCGCCGCTTTATGGAAATGGGGTTCAAGTTCTACATTACAGGATCAAACGCCTCGCTTTTAAGCCAGGAACTGGGAACAAAATTGACCGGTCGTCATATTCCTATTGAATTATTTCCGTTTTCTTTCGCGGAGTTTTTGAAATTTAAAGCTTTTTCGGTTGATGTGTCCCGGCTTACAACCATGGAAGAGATTAAATTAGAGGCGATGTTCAGAGACTATCTGGAAAAAGGAGGGATCGCGGAAGCCCTTAAGTATCCGGAACTGCCAATACACGCGACGCTATATAACGACGTGCTGTACAGGGATATTGCTTCCCGCTATCAGATTGAGGAGACGGCGGCGCTTAAAGAACTGGCGTTTTATCTTATGAGTAACCCGTCGTCGTTGTTTTCTTACAATAAAATTAAAGAATTGCTAAAACTTGGCAGCGTCAATACAGTGAAAAATTTTATTCGCTACACCGAATTAAGCTGGTTGTTTTTTGTGGTCAATGTTTACGCTTTCTCCGTAAAAAAACAACAGATCGCCCCTAAAAAGATCTACGCCTCTGACACCGGCATGGCGCAGGCTATCGCTTTCAGTTTTTCGAAAAACGAAGGAAAATACCTGGAAAACGCCGTCTTCCTGGCTCTGCGCAGGCAAGAAGAAAAAATTTATTATTACAAAACAAAAAGCGATAAAGAGGTCGATTTTTATCTGCCGACTAAAAAACTGCTTATTCAAACCGCCTTCACGATTGATGATCCCGCCGTTTATAAACGGGAAGTGGCGGCGCTGGCCGAAGCCATGGCCGAACTGAATATTAATTCAGGTCTAATCCTGATCGGTCAAGGGAAAAGACAAAACGCTCCCGAGGAAAAAGGGATTTTAATTTCTTCCGCTTATGAGTGGTTATTGGCTGGGTAATATGAATATCTATGCGGGTGAAGGTCTATTCGTGAGAGGTGAAGCGTGACAGGATTGACAATTCAATTGTACTATTGTATGATCATATCGAGGTGATTTAGTAATGCATTATCAGACAACCAATATAAGGGTTGAGTCAAATACCTTGAAAGAGCTGAAATTTAAGGCAGTGGAAGAAGGCCGACGTGTAGCGGAGCTGATCCGCGAGGCAATTCGAGAATATTTGCAAAAAAGCCGAGATAAAGTGAGCGCTAAAAGCAAGAAAAAGGATCCCCTTTTTTCTATAATTGGGCTTTGCCAAACTGGTTTGAGGGATGGGGCAGAGCATCATGATAGATTTTTGTACGGCAAGGCAAAAAAATGAGGGGTTTTGTTGATACCAGCTTTCTGATCGCATTAATCGATAAGAGTGATAAATACTTTAACGACGCCCAAGATTGCTTTAAGGCGCAAGTTAGCTCGGGGACGGTGTTGCTTACCAGCAATTTGGTTTTGGCGGAAACTCTAACTTGGCTCCGTTATCATGCGGGGTTTAGGTATGCCAAGGAATTTGGGGAAAAATTCAGGCATTCAAAAATTATCAAGACTATTTGGGTTGATCAAGAGCTGGAAAGAACAGCCTGGGAAATTTTTCTTAAATATTCCGACCAGTCTTTAAGCTATGTCGATTGCTTCTCTTTTGCCTGCATGAGGGTAGACAAAATTGATCTGGCCCTAACTTTCGATCGTCATTTTCAACAAGTAGGCTTTAACGTAATTCCCCAGAAATAATATTTGTTTTTGCTCGGAATTTTAGAGGTCGTTTCCTGCCAAAAGGCGGCGAAGTTACGTGATGTGGTATTAGACAGCAAGGGAAAATAAGTATAAAAAAGTGAGGTTTGTCTTGGGTAAGATGTGATATAATTATTTCATTAGCGAGGTGAACAAATGAAGGAATCAAAAGAAAATAAAATAGACGAAATAGTGTTTTTTACGAAAAAACTCCCGTTTTATAAACAAGAAGAGGCCTTGGATTATGTCAAATGGCTATGGTTAAATATTGGGAAAGAGACCGGTAGAAATATTAAAACAGTAATTAAGAATATTCGCGAAATTCAGCTCCGGCACAAAGCTGGCAAAGATTGGGACAGTGTGGATACTATTCGCAAATGGAGAGATTCTAGATGATTATTCTTGATGCTTCAGTTATTCTTAGGTGGTTTATTGAAGAAGAGCAAAGCGATAAGGCTCGAAAAATACAAGACGATTACCTGGTCGATAAATTGGATATTGCTGTCCCTGATCTTTTATTATATGAAGTAGCGAACGCATTAAGGTTCAATAAATCTTTTGAGGTAGATGAAATAGACCAGGTATTAACAAGTCTTTCTGATCTTGGCATAAAAGTTTTGCCGATCAATTACGCTTTAGTCGGGGAGGCCGCGCGTTTAGCTTACAACTACGAGTTAACTGTTTATGACGCGATTTATGTGGAATTGTCACTTAAGCTTGGCGCTGAATTTGTTACCGCTGACCAAAAGCTGTTTGAAAAAGTAAAAGACCTGCCTCGCATAACATTGTTAAGCGATAAATAAATGAGGCCTTAATGACGGATCTTAAATATGATAATGACTCATTAATCAAATTATGCGAAAAACACAATCTTAAATTGCTGGTTTTGCACGGTTCTTATGCCAAAGGCCAGGCAACCCCAAAAAGCGATCTTGACATCGGCATTTTAGCAAAAATTAAAATTGGGTTTAAGGAATATTCTGCCATTATGAATGATTTTGGAGAATTGTTTGGCGACAAATTTGATCCAGCTTTTCTTAACAATGCCGAACCAATGATCTGCCGACAGGTGGCGTTGGGCGGCCGACCACTCTATGAACAGCAAAAGGGAGATTTTGCTAAATTTAAGAACCAGGCACTGGCTAGATATCTTGACACTAAGAAATTTCGGGACTTAGAAAAAGACTATATCAAACAAGCGATTGGGAGGTTAAAGTAATGGTAGATATTGATCTGGTCCGCAGAAAACTGTCACGATTGAATATGTATCTTGATAAATTAGAACCAATAACCAAACATACTTTTGACGAATATCTGGCTGATTATTATTTAAAATCAACCGCGGAGCTCCTTATCCAGTTAATTATGGATATAGATGACGATAAAATTTATAAGACTTTGCCGCTGGCTTTGTCAGATTACAAAGAGTACATTAATCAAGTAGACGAATATCTGGACAAACAATAACCAGCCACCGCAGCTTG
>Ga0066637_10001872_pt1 | contig 13804 bp, 11 predicted proteins | sample CryGeyCG2014_020_FD_62737 | JGI IMG/M metagenome (GOLD analysis project Ga0066637, IMG submission 62737) | Groundwater microbial communities from aquifer - Crystal Geyser CG08_land_8/20/14_0.20 | ecosystem: Environmental > Aquatic > Deep subsurface > Groundwater | place: USA: Utah: Grand County...
TTATTATTAGTGCTCTTCCTCTATTTTGGCTATTTGCTTATTAAGGGTGTTGTCCGTGAAATTCAATACAGAGAAAGACTGCAAAAAGCATATAGAGATTTGAAGGGGTTAGATGAGGCAAAATCAGAATTCCTATCCATCACATCTCATCAGTTAAGAACACCCCTGAGCGCCATGAAGGGCTACATCTCAATGATTCTTGAAGGAAGCTATGGCAAATTACCAGAACGAGCCCGTCAATCTATAGAAAACGTTTATCAATCCAATGAAAGATTAATCAAGTTGGTAAATGATATTCTTAATGTTTCCCGCATTGAAGCAGGCAGAATAGAAATTAAATTCCAAAAAGTTTCTTTGGAAGAAATAATCAACAGCGTCATAAAAGAACTAAAACATCAGGCAGAAAGAAAAAACATTTATCTTAAATTCGAAAAGCCATCTAAGCCCTTACCTCAAGTGACCGTTGACGAGGATAAAATAAGACATGTTATTTTAAACATAGTTGATAACGCAATCAGATATACCAACAAGGGAGGAATTACTGTTCAAGCTGAGGTGAAAAATTCAAGCAAAATTATTATAATAGTAAAAGACACCGGTCTTGGAATGACCGGTAAAGAAATATCAGAATTATTTAAGAGTTTTTCTAGAGGCATAGCAGGCAACCGACTATATACCGGGGGAGCTGGCTTGGGCTTATACATAGCCAAAAAATTTGTTGATATCCATGGAGGCAAAATCAGCGCTGAAAGCAAGGGAATAGGAAAGGGTTCAACTTTTTATGTAGAAATTCCAATTTTCGAACAAAGTGAGAAAACAAGGTTCTGAGGAGCGAAGCGACGAACGGTTCTTATTTTCGAACAAAGTGAGAAAACAAGGTTTATTTTCGAACAAGGTGAGAAAACAAGGTTCTTGAGCGAAACAAAGGGTTCTTATTAAAAATGAAATACGAAAACAAGGAAAACAATGAAAACAATACTTTTAATTGAAGATGAAACGATTCTGGGAGAAATGTATAAGGATAAATTCTCTCAGGCTGGTTTAAAAGTAATTTGGACCAAACAAGCAGAAGATGGTCTAAAAATAATCAAGGAAAAAAACATAGATTTGATTGTCCTTGATATTTTACTTCCCCAAGAAAGTGGGATTTTCTTTCTTGAAAAAATGAAAAAAGAATCTAAAATGACTTCGGTACCAGTTATTGTTTTTTCCAACTACGATGATCCGGAAACCAAAAAGCGAGCTTTTGCTTTGGAGATTAAGGAATATTTAATTAAAACAAATTACACTCCTGAACAAATAGTTAATACTATTAAAAAATATCTTTAGTAATTAAAATGAAAAGAATTTTTAATAAAGAAACAATTAAAAATATTGGTCAAAAAGCCAGGGTAGCGGGCTGGATTAATAGTCGCCGGGTTCACGGAAAAGTGCTTTTTATTGACCTGAGGGATAAAAGCGGGATTCTTCAGGTGGTTTTTGGCGAGAAAAACAAAGAAATTTACACTCAAGCTCAAGAACTAAGGCCAGAGTGGGTTGTTGAGATAACAGGAACGGTTCAGAAAAGACCGGAAGGGATGATAAATCCCGAAATTGAAACAGGAGAAATAGAATTACAGGCAGAAAGCATTAAAATACTGGCCAAATCAGAACAGCTTCCTTTTGACATACAAGAATTAAAAGTCAGCCTGCCAACTCTTTTAGATTACAGGCCGCTAACTTTCAGAAATCAGAAAATCATGGCCATTTTCAAAATAGAAGATGAAATAATTAACAGCTTTAGAAAAACCTTAAGAAACCTACAATTCACTGAATTTCAGGCTCCGGTAATCGTACCAACTAATGCCGAGGGCGGAGCAGCGGTTTTTCGCATTGATTATTACGATTACGATGCTTATTTAACCCAAAGCCCCCAACTTTACAAGCAAATAATGCTCAATGGATTTGAAAGAGTTTTTACGGTCAATAAAGTGTTCAGGGCCGAGCCGAGCGTGACCACCAGGCATCTGGCCGAATACACTAGTTTAGATATGGAAATGGCTTTCATTGATTCCTGGGAAGACTTGATGGAAATTGTTGAAACAGTAATCCGCAATATGCTCTCTGATGTCAAAAACAATTGTTCTAAAGAATTGAAAATACTCGGAGCGGTTTTGCCCCAACTGAGCGATAAGTTTCCGCAATTTAAAATGCGCGAGGCTCAACAAATCATTTTTGAAAGAACAAAAAGAAACAATAGAAAAGAACCTGACCTGGAGCCTGCGGATGAAAAAGAAATTTGCGATTTTGCCAAAGAGAAATACGGCTCAGAAGTAGTTTTTATCACCCATTATCCAACCAAAAAAAGACCTTTTTACACTCATCCTGATCCGGCTGATGAAGAATATACCTTAAGCTTTGATCTTTTGTGCCGAGGACTGGAAGTGATTACCGGAGGACAAAGAATAAATGACTACGCACAACTAATAAGCAATATCAAGAAATGGGGAAATGATCCAAAAGACTTTGAATATTATCTGCAAACTTTTAAATATGGAATGCCTCCAGAAGGGGGTTTTGCTATTGGTTCAGAAAGAGTTGTTAAACAGCTTCTTGGATTAGAAAATGTCCGAGAGGCCAGTCTTTTTCCCAGAGACATGGAGAGGATTGATGGAAGGATGTCTCTTATGCAGCCCAAAAAGAAAACTACTAAAACCAAGGGTGAGAAGCAAACAAAGAAAACGAAGAAATGACCAGAAGAGAATTAAAATATTTTTCAATAGGACTCATCTTAAGCTTTGTTTTTGCTTGGGCTATTAGTGATTTCAGAAATAATCTGGAAAATCTTTTTTATGCAGAAATTTCTAAGCCTTTTGAAAACATGGTTTTTGTTCAGTTTCCGCCAAAAGAACAAAGAGTCAGGCCTGATATTCAAGCAAGAGCGGCGATTTCCTTAAAACTTTATCAATCAGGAAAGGAAAAAATCATTTTCAGCAAAAACACCCAACAAGTACTACCAATAGCTTCTCTAACTAAATTAATGACCGGTTTAGTTGTTCTGGAAAATCAGGAAAATTATTCATTTCCCAAAATAGTTACCATATCAGAAAAAGCTGCCAGCCAGGAAAACGTTCCTGTTTTTGGTAATTTTGATACTGGAAATCAATTCACCGTTCAACAGCTTTTGTACTGGATGCTTATTTATTCCAGTAATGACGCGGCCTGGGCCCTTTCAGAAATTATGGGAACAGATAAATTTGTTGAAAAAATGAATCAGCGGGCTCAAGAAATGGGCCTAGCAAACACCTACTTTATCAATCCAACCGGCTTAGAACCAGCTTATCTTGATGGTCAGGAAATATCTGTTGATCAAGTCAATCATTCCACGGCAGAAGATCTTTTAAGACTCACCAGATATATTTTAGAGAACTACCCCTTTCTTTTTAGCATCTCTTTGGAACAAGGTCCTTATGTTGCTAAAAATGGCGTCAGTAATCTATTTCTGCCCGATAATATTAAGGTTCTGGGCGGTAAGACCGGCTATACAGATGAAGCTGGCGGTTGTGTTCTATTGGCATCTGTTAATCAAAAAGAAACTACTTTTATTGATATCATATTAGGCGCTTCATCTTCCGAGCAAAGAATTGTTGAACTTCAGAAACTAATTAACTGGAAAAGATAATGACCGTATTAACCTTTAACGTAATCAAAATATTCTTCCTGTCTTTTTGTTCAGCTGTCATTTCTCTTGCCCTTGCTCCGGCTTTAATCAATCTTTTGTATAAGTTTAGGTTCTGGAAAAAAGGAGCCAGGAAAAAAACAATTACCGGAGAGGAAGCTGGAGTATTTTACAATTTACACAAAGAAGATGAGATAAGGGTTCCCCGAAGCGGAGGGGTTTTAATTTGGCTGACCAGCCTTATTGTAATCTCTGTCTTTTTCGGCTTAGCCAACCTTACTGATGTCTGGTGGATTCAAAGACTCAATTTCCTTTCCAGAGCTGAAACCTGGCTGCCTTTGTTTGCTTTGGTTTCTGCTTCTTTAATAGGATTGGCAGATGATTTCTTAACTGTTTCTGACAAGGGAAAATATATTGGTGGGGGAATGAGCTTCAAGAAAAGACTGCTGCTCGTTATCTTAATTGGCTTAATTGGCGGCTTGTGGTTTTACTACAAACTGGAAAGAAGCACCATCCACATTCCCCTTATTAGCAGTTTTCCAGAAGGAGTCGATCTTAATATTGGAATCTGGTATATTCCTCTCTTTGTTTTAGTAATGGTTGCTTCGTGGTCAAGCGGTATAATTGATGGTTTGGATGGTTTGGCTGGAGGCATTTTTGCTTCAATTTTTGGTGCTTTTACAATCATTGCCTTTACTCAGGGAAGAGCTGATTTAGCTTCTTTCTGCGCTGTTATCCTGGGCAGCCTGTTTACTTTTCTTTGGTTCAACATCCCCCCAGCCAGATTCTATATGGGAGAAACAGGCATTTTGGGACTAACCTCAACAATGACCGTAGCTGCTTTTTTAACCGATTCTGTGGCTGTTTTACCGATTATTGCCGCACCCCTGGTGATGACAACTGCTTCAGTAATTCTGCAGCTATTATCAAAGAAAGTCCGCCATAAAAAATTATGGCTGGCAACGCCAATTCATCACCACTTTGAAGCCAAGGGCTGGCCCTCTTACAAAGTAACAATGAGGTTCTGGATTATTGGTGTTGTTTTTGCCATTTTGGGAGTGGCAATACGACTTTTAGCTCAAAACGGAATTTAATATGACCTTCAGCCAATTAAGGAAAAAATATCCTCGGTTTATTTACAGAAACTATTCTTACAGAATTTCAAATGAAGATTTAGAGATTTCTTTTTATTTTCGGATTGAACCAAACATTAAATTTAGTCCAAAGCTAATTATTAAGAATATAAATCATGATAAGCTTGCCCGGATTAATAAAAAAGTGTTGGATAATTTGGTTTTTCACCTGGGATTGATTGAGAGCATAAGCTACTGGAAAGCAACCTGTTCGCCAGAGATAAAAATTGAATCAGGCTATTTGGATAAAAAACAGATTGCCTGGTGGAAAGACTTAATAATCAATGGAATGGGACAGTTTTTTTATGAGAATAGAATTGATTTTCGCAACAAGGACTTCCTTAAAATTAATTCGTTAAAAAAACAAAGCCTTGCCAAGCACACCGGGAGAGTCCAAAACAAGGAAATTTTAGTGCCAATCGGAGGAGGAAAAGACTCAATAGTTACCCTGGAGTTATTAAAACAAAATCAGAAAAAAATAAATTGTTTTTCTCTCAATCCGACTTTAGCTGCTCAAAAAGTAATGAGAGTGGGGAAGTGTAAAAACCCAATTATTATCAGGCGGAGTATTGATAAAAGACTCTTAGAGCTGAACAGAAAAGGATTTTTAAACGGCCATACCCCTTTTTCTGCCTATTTAGCTTTTCTCAGTGTTCTTCTGGGAGTCCTTTTTGATTACCAAGACATTGCTTTTTCCAATGAAAGGAGTTCCAATGAGGGCAATGTTAAGTATTTGGGCAGAATAATAAATCATCAATATTCAAAGAGTTTTGATTTTGAGAAAAAATTCAGGAATTACTCTAAAAAATATTTATCTAACGCTGTTGAGTACTTCAGCCTTTTAAGGCCTTTTTATGAAATCCAGATAGCCAAATTATTTTCTTATCTTCCAGAATATTTTTCTGTGTTTCTAAGCTGCAACAAAAGCAGCAAATGGTGCTGCAGCTGTCCCAAGTGCTTGTTTGTTTTCATGTCTCTTTATCCTTTTGTTGAAAACAAAGAGTTAGTCAAGATTTTTGGAAAGGATTTATTTAAAGATAAAAATCTATTGCCAGTAATGAAAGAATTAATTGGCCAAAGAAAATTCAAGCCATTTGAGTGCGTTGGTACTCAAAAAGAAAGTTTGGCCGCTTTATACCTGGGCTGGAAAAAGGCCAAACAAGAAAACACAAAATTGCCTTATCTTTTAAAGTACTTTGAAGAAAACATACTGCCCAAATACAAAACCCTTGGAAAAGACTCTCAAGGAATAATGAATTCCCGGAATGATCAGCATAACATTCCAAAACTATTGACAAAAAGCTCTAAAAGAATATAATTGAAACAAGATAAAAAAAATTACAGCGCCAATAGTACAATGCTTTGGTGCGGTGCTAGAAAAGTGATCAGGTCCCAGCCATAGAAAGGCTATTATAAGGAAAAAACAGGTGAAAATAAGTGCAGCACCTTAACAAGGGAGGCATTAATATCAGCTAACCATTGTGGAGGAGGGCTCTAAATTGGGCATATGCGCATCTGTTCGCGCCCTGGCGTAAACATTGCTTGCCCTCCTCCAAGTTTTATTCCCGGAATCAAAAGACCGGTTTTTTGTTTATTAGAAAGGTGTTTTATGGTATTTTTTAATTTTAAAAAACCATTTTCTATGGTATTTTTAATACAATGAAACTCGAACAATTGGCTGACAAAAAAATATTAATCTTGGGTCTGGGCAAGGAGGGAAAAGACACTTTTAAGTTTTTAAGAAAACTTTTCCCTGAAAGGATTTTGGGAGTAGGGGACAAAAACGAAAAACTAGCCAGGCAAGACAAGAAAACAAAATGGCACCTGGGAGATGATTATCTTAAGGCTCTTAAGCAATACGATGTCATAATCAAATCGCCCGGCATTTCCCTCAAAACAATAAAGCCGTTTATCACTAAAAGGCAAAAAATCACTTCTCAGACAGAGATTTTTTTTGACAACTGTCCTGGAATTATTGTTGGGATTACTGCCACAAAAGGGAAAAGCACAACCACTTCCTTGATTTACGAAATTCTAAAACAAAGCGGCTTAAAAGCTCATCTGGTTGGAAACATTGGCAAGCCAGTTCTTAATCTTCTGTCTTCGGCAACCAAAAAAGATATATATGTCTATGAGCTCTCCAGCCATCAGTTGTTTAATTTAAGGAAATCTCCTCAGATAGCTGTATTTCTAAATGTTTTTCCCGAACATTTGGATTACTACAAAAGCTTTAAGGAATATGTGGAAGCTAAGGCTAATATAACCAAACATCAAACTAAAAGAGATTTTCTGGTTTACAACTCCAGCAGTAAATTGGTTAGAGATATTGCTAAAAAATCTAAAGCTAAAAAGATTCCAATAAAAGGAGAGTATTACGAATTAAACAGGACAGCTGCCAGAGAGGTGGGAAAGATATTCAAGGTCCCGGGACAAAAAATCACCAAAGCCATTAGAAGTTTCAAGTCTTTGCCTCATCGCTTAGAGCTGGTGGGAACATTTAAAGGAATTACTTTTTATAATGATGCTTTATCGACAATCCCAGAAACAACAATTTATGCTCTTGATTTTCTGGGCAACAATGTTCAGACAATAATATTGGGCGGTTTTGACCGGGGATTGGATTTTAAAAATTTGGCTGAAAAAGTTTTAAAAAGCAAAATTGATAATGTAATTTTATTCCCAACTACTGGACAGAGAATCTGGCAGGAAATCATTAAACTGGGTAAGGAAAAATTACCAAAACACTTTTTCGCAGACAATATGCTTGAAGCAGTCAAAATATCTTATCAGCAGACAAAAAAAGGCAAGATCTGCTTGCTTTCTACTGCTTCTCCAAGTTTTAGCATTTTCAAAGATTACAAAGAAAAAGGCAATCTGTTTAAAAAATACGTAAAGCAATATGGCAAGAATGGCAGAGACAAGCGGTAAGCCTGATAGTATTCTGTTGGGAACTTCTGTTGCCCTTGTTGTGTTGGGAATTTTGATTTTAGCCAGCGTTTCTGCTCCTATTGCCTATAAAAAATTCGGCTCTGCTTCTCACTACCTGCAACACCAAATAATTGTTGCTTTAATTCCCGGAATTATCCTGGGCTTTATTGTTTTTAAGCAGAAATTAAGCTCTATTAAGAAAGCAGCTTTGGCGTTTTTTTTACTGAATCTCTTGGCTTTGTTTATGGTGATCCTTCCAAAACTTATTGGTGTTACCAAAGGAATGATAAGGTGGCTGGATTTAAAATTCATAACCGTTCAACCGGCTGAATTTTTAAAACTTAGCGTAATTCTTTACTGGGCCAGCTGGTGGAGTTCACAGAAAGACAAAAAAATACACAATAAAAATTTTAATCTGGTGGCTTTTTTATTAATTATGTCTGCTGTCGGAGCGCTTTTTGTTTTACAGCCCGATGTCAGCACTTTTGGGATAATCGCTGCCCTGGCTGCAATTATCTATTTTTTAGCTGATTCTCCTTTCTGGCACACCATATTAATTCTAATAATAGGAGGTGCTGCTTTTGTATTTTTAATGACCGGGGCTGATTACAGGCAGAATCGTCTTTCGGTTTTTTTAAATCCAGCAACTGATCCAATGGGAATTGGCTATCAATCAAAACAAGCTTTAATCGCGATTGGTTCTGGCGGAGCAACCGGAGTTGGGATAGGACTTTCTGAACAAAAAGGGTTTTTGCCCGAACCAATATCAGATTCCATCTTTGCCGTTTGGGCTGAAGAAACAGGATTCTTGGGCAGCTTTCTTTTAATTGCCCTGTTTGTGCTATTCTTATGGAGAGGATTCAGAATTGCCTATTATTCTAAAGACAAATTCAATCAATTAGCAGCTGCCGGAATCAGTTCTTGGATAATTCTCCAGGCATTTATGAATATTACATCAATGACAGGCTTTATGCCTTTGACTGGCATGCCTTTGCCTTTTATCAGCTATGGCGGTTCAGCTCTGATTAGCGAATTAATGGGAGTTGGGCTATTATTAAATATGTCAAAACAATCAAAACAATCAAAATAATCTAAAGAATCAGTTTAAACTTATTAAGATAAGAACCTTGCTTTTAGCAAGAACCTTGTAATTTTTCATTAAAAAAATTATGAAAATACTTTTTACCGGAGGGGGAACTGGAGGCCATATTTTTCCCATTATTGCCATTGCCAGAGAGATAAGAAAGATGTCTCAGTCTCAGAACATCCGCTTGTTTTATATCGGACCAAGAGATGATTTTGCTTCCATATTATTATCCCAAGAGGGGATTGGGGTTAAAACAATCTGGGCAGGGAAAATCAGGAGATATTTAACGCCAACCAGTTTTATCCAAAATCTTTTTGATGTCTTGGTAAAAATTCCTATAGGCATTATTCAATCTTTTGTCTATATTTTCTTGTTGGCCCCTGACCTTATTCTCAGCAAAGGGGGGTTTGGCTCGGTTCCTCCAGTCTTAACTGGCTGGATCTTGCAAACACCAATATTTTTGCACGAATCAGATGTGGCGCCCGGAGCAGCTAATAGATTCTTAAACAGATTTGCCTCAAAGATATTTGCTTCTTTTCCTCAGACAGAATACTTTAAGCCATCTAAGATGATTGCAGTGGGCAACCCAATCAGAAGAGAAATGCTTCAAGAATCTAAAGCAGTGGCTCAGGAGCTTTTTAAGCTTACCGGAGAAAAGTCAGTTATTTTGTTCTTGGGCGGCTCGCAGGGAGCTCAGAGAATAAACGATGAAATATTAGAGGTCTTGCCCGAGCTTTTAACGGAGTTTGAAGTGATTCACCAAACAGGAATTAAAAACTTTAAGCAGATCAGGGCTGAAGCCAGGGTGGTTATTTCCAAAGATTTAGAAAAGTATTATCATCCTTTTCCTTTTTTCAAAGAACAAGAGCTTGAAAAAGCATACCGCTTAGCTGATTTGGTTGTTTCCCGGGCTGGCTCAGGCTCCATATTTGAAATAGCTGCTTTTGGCAAACCTTCCATCCTGGTGCCCTTGCCCGAAGCTGCCCAGGACCATCAATTCAAAAATGCCTATAACTATGCCAAAAATGGCGCTTGTCACGTTTTGGAAGAAGAAAACTTTACTTCTCATTTCTTTTTAGAAAGATTAAAGTTTTTGTTTTCTCATCCCCAGGAATTGAATAAAATGTCTCAGGCAGCTCAAGCGTTTGCTAAACCAGAGGCTGCTACTACTTTGGCAAAATACATTATCGAATATTTGCTTGGCTAAACATATTATCTCTATTGGGTTTTTCATTAAGGAGCTCAGCTCCTTTTTTTCTTCTTCAATTACTTGACATTTTAAAGATATGGTGATATAATATAGATACTAAAAAGCTCTTTTAAAACACATAAAGATATAGATTATTCACCCAGGTGATTTGATTATTATATTCATAGTAATCAGATCACTTGGGTGAAAAGATGACAACGGTAATAAAGACGGAACATCTACGGGTAATAACCGTAAAAAGAGACATTGACGGAAGAACGCAAACTGTCTGCTGCATGGAGGAGTCAACAGGGAATTATAATTTCTTCTTTGCAGGAGAACCAGCACTAACAAGCGAAAAGGACTCTGAGAAAATAACTATAAAAATCCAACCCGATTGGATGATGACCATTAAAGCAAATTCTGCTGATGAAGCTATCAAAGAATATCTCAAGCGAAGATAATTACTTCCGTATAATCTATATCTTTTTTTATAAAGTTAAGAATTAATTAATAATTGTTAATTTTAAAAAGATAAAAAAGCCCATTTTAAGGGCTTTTTTGTTTTGACAGCAAGATGCCCCTGTCTTAGAATGAAATTAATGAATCCAGAAGAGTTTAAGCTTCAAAAACCAGGCCAGGTAAGAGTAAGGATTGCTCCTGCTCCTACCGGATTTTTGCATGTCGGCACTGCCCGGGCTGCTCTTTTTAATTATCTTTTTGCCAAACAAAATCAGGGTGTTTTCATTATTAGGATTGAAGACACTGACCCCGAGCGCTCAAAACCTGAATTTGAAAAAGACATTCTTGATGGCTTAAAATGGCTTGGCCTTGATTGGGACGAAGGTCCTGACATTAACGGAGATTATGGTCCTTATCGTCAGAGCCAGAGATTAGAAACTTATGCTAAGTATCTGCAAAAGCTTTTAGATGAAAACAAAGCATACTATTGTTTTTGCTCCAAGGAAGAATTGGAAGCTCAAAGGCAATATCAGATGTCAATTGGCCAGGCTCCTCGCTATACTGGAAAATGTTCAGATTTGTCCAAACAAGAGATTGAAAACAATCTGAAGCAAGACAAAGAATGTGTTATTCGTTTCAGGGTTCTTTCTAAAAAAGTGAAGTTTAATGATTTGGTCAGAGGAAAGATAGAAATAGACACTTCTTTAATGGGAGACATTGTGATTGCCAAAGACCTTAAAAGCCCCTTATACAATTTTGCGGTAGTAATAGATGATTTTGAAATGCAGATATCTCATGTAATCAGGGGAGAAGACCACATTTCCAATACGCCAAAACAAATCCTTCTTTACGAAGCGCTGGGAATTCCTCAGCCTCAATTTGTTCATTTGCCCTTAATCCTGGGCACAGACAGGTCTAAATTAAGCAAAAGACACGGGGCAACTTCAATTAATCAGTATAAAAAAGAAGGTTATCTGCCCGAAGCCATGATTAACTTTATGGTCTTTCTGGGCTGGAATCCCGGCACTGACAGGGAGATTTATAATCTTGCTTCGCTGGTTAAAGATTTCTCAATGGAAAGAATCCAGAAAGCTGGAGCAATCTTTAATATTAAAAGGTTGGATTTCTTAAATTCATTCTATATCAGGCAAAAATCAGTTGAGAAACTAACTGAACTTTGCTTTCCTTATTTGATTGAGGCAGGCTTTATTAAAAGAATAGGGGATAATCCCCATAAGCCTGATCCAGCCACTCTGAAATTATTCAAAGACGGGGAAAAGCCTGAATTCACCATTAAAGAAACAGGAGAAGCGATTTCCGTTTCAACCTTGCAGAAAATCATTGCTGTTTACCAGAAAAGATTGGTGAAATTATCTGACATTGTGGAATTAACTGATTTCTTCTTCAAAGACAGGATAGAGTATAAAAAAGATTTATTAAAATGGAAAGAGATGACAGACGAACAGATTCAATTATCTCTTGATAAGTTGATAGAATTATTGTCTGGCATTGAGGATGGCGAGTGGGATAAGGAAAACCTAGAAAACATTTTAGCGCCAGTAGCTGAGGATTTTGGAAAAGAAATCAGCGGGGTGGGGAATAAGGGATATCTGCTATGGCCCCTGCGAGCAGCAATAACAGGAAAACAAGCTTCAGCTGGTCCTTTTGAAGTTGCTGAGATTCTAGGAAAGGAAAAAACATTGAAAAGATTACAAGAAGCTAAAAAAATAATTAGTATATAATATTAAATATGAAATTTCTCCTAAAAATCTTAATAGCTGTTGTAATCGTAAACTTCATTCTGCCTGATTTTTCTTTTGCTCAAGAAGCTAGTATTCTTAAAGCTCCTGAGGGTGTTGAGGAAGTAAAAGAGTTTGGTATTAATTTATGGCAAAATATTAAAAATCAATTGCCTGACTTAATAAGAAAGTCCTGGGAGCAGGAGGTGCTGCCTCTCTGGAGAAAAATGGCGGGAATATGGTCGCAATGGTGGGACAATAATATTCAACCCTGGCTGCAGAAAATCTGGCAAAAGTTTATGAATTTCCTGGGTCAAGAAGTGGAAAAAAGAAAGCCCTATGTTGAAGAAGAGTTTCAAAAAGAAAAAGAAGAAATGATAGAAGAGGTTGATGAAAGAATACCAGAGAAAGGCAGGTCTCTCTGGGAAAGATTTAAAGAACTAATTCAATAAAATGACAGTTCTGTCAAATATTTTAACTTCGTCTTTTTTAATAAGTCTGGGAGCCTTGATTGGCGTTTTTTCCTTAAGCATCAGCAAGGATTTTCTTAAGAAAGTAGTTTTTTTCTTGGTTTCATTTTCAGCCGGCACATTAATGGGCGGTGCTTTTTTGCACCTGATGCCAGAGGCGCTGGAACGCTTAAGGCCAGAAAGTGTTTTTAGCATTGTTTTAATTTCTTTCTCTGTTTTTTACTTAATTGAGAAACTGTTTCGCTGGAGACATTGCCATGAAGCTGATTGTCCAATTCATAGTTTCGGTTATATGAATCTAATGGGCGACAGTATTCATAACTTCATTGATGGCTTGATCATTGCTGCTGCTTTTTTAACCAACATTCAGCTGGGAATAAGCACCAGCATAGCAATAGCTGCTCATGAAATACCCCAGGAAATTGGAGACTTTGGGGTTTTAATTTATGCCGGTGTTGAAAGGAGAAAAGCCCTTCTGCTGAATTTCTTAGTTGCTTTAACCGTTATCCTGGGTGGCGTGATGGGTTATTTCCTGGCTTCTGGAGTCGGACCGTTAAAAACATATCTTTTGACATTTGCCGCTGGAGGATTTCTTTACATCTCTGCCTCAGACCTTATTCCTGAAATTAGAAAAGAACAAAAACTGCAAAAATCATTGTTTTCTTTTGGCTGTTTTATCCTCGGCATCGGCTTAATGTATTTTCTGAAAAACATCTGATCTCTTGACTTTAAATAAGCAATATACTATAATAGAAATCGGATTGGGTGATGATTCTGCTCAGAGCCTTATGTAAGTCCTCCGGATAGCCTTAGGTGAGCCTTCACCGGCTCTTGGCTAACTCCCCCAAGGACTTACATCAGGTGGCGAAAAGGGATGTCTCAACCCTATTCGCAATTCATAGGATGAACCCTATCCAACTATTAGTTATTTTACATAGTTTATTTCAAGCAAAAAACGTATATCAATGATATGCGTTTTACTGTTTCTTGAACAAGCTAAACTTACCTAAAATAATCAAAAAACAGACAAGGGTTGCACAAGATGAGATACATAGGTAACACCCCTAAGATGCCAAAATCTGGTAAAATTAGGAATGATAATTAACCCTATGTATCAATATGCAAGTCATCTTTGTTG